>Ga0315293_10000102_pt1 | contig 68247 bp, 74 predicted proteins | sample YL17G13_20_MG_FD_203071 | JGI IMG/M metagenome (GOLD analysis project Ga0315293, IMG submission 203071) | Sediment microbial communities from Yellowstone Lake, YNP, Wyoming, USA - YL17G13_20 | ecosystem: Environmental > Aquatic > Freshwater > Lake > Sediment | place: USA: Wyoming | collected...
GGCGGATTATACTGTCGGGACATTCCTCAGGGCCGATTCCATGAACCAGGAAGAATTGGATTACCTGAGAAAGTTGAGGCTCGATGGGCTCAGGGCAGAGCGATATCTTAGGAAGGCAGCGCCGGAGATTGCAATGCCCCGAAATCCGACGAGGGATGAGATAATGGCATACTACAGAAGGATTGGCGCAAACAGGCTGGCAGATGAGCTGGACGGGCAGGATTTATCCAAGCTGCTCGTATCAGTGAAATCAAAATAAGCTTTCGGCAGCTACAGCTTGCACAAAAACCTTAAGGAAAATAAGCTTCTTCGGAAAAGAATCTTAAGCAAGAAATATTGTGTTTTCCGTTAACGCTTTTGCATGTCTCGGGCAGAAAAGGGTTATTGTTTTGCTTCCAGCTCGTCCAGCAGCTCGACCTCATCGCCGCGGAGCCTGTGCCTGAGCTTCTTCAGGACTTTTATATCCTCCGGGAAGAGCGCCACGTCCAGCTCATCCCCCTCCCTGATGTTCCTTCCAACAACGCCCCCGTCTATCGAAACGGCCACCTTCTCCCCGGCCTTGGCCTCGTGGACGTTCTCTCCCTGCGACTGCAGCTCCTTTATCTCGCCTATCATCTCGGCGCCCTTCTTCAGCTTCCTGCCGTGCTTCACCACTCCCTTCATCACCTCGACGCCGACTATCGCCGGCTTCGACTGCCTGAAAACGTAGCCGGGCAGTATCCTCACCCTGCCGGGCCTGGCGACGGAGGCCAGCATCGCGTCCTCCTTCCTCTTCTTGGAGTCCTTCTCCCACTGCTGGTATTCCTCCAGGAGCCTGTAGATGATGTCGGAGCTGAACACCTTTACGCCATTGTCTGCCGCCGACTTCAGAACATCGTCGGACAGCTTGACGTTGAATGCGAATATGAGCGGCTTCTGCTGGTTCTTTATCTCCATGACATCCTGCCTTGTCACATCCCCGATGTCCGCCTTCCTTATGGAGATGCCGATTTCCTTCAGCATCTTGACCAGCGCCTCGAGGCTGCCCAGCGTGTCTGCCCTGAGTATCACCCCTATGTTCTCCGTTGCTATCTCCACCTCGGATATCTCCTCCTCTATCTCCTTCTTGAGCCCGTCTATCCTGCGCTCGTTCTTAACCGCCCTCAGGGGAGAGCCGGGTATCACCTTATCGAGGCCCGGGGCCGCTATCTTGACGCCGGCCGCCGCGGACACGCTCTTCACCGGAAGGAAGACCTTCTCAACCCTCATCTCCTTCATCAGGCCGGGCTTCAGCAGCGCCTTTATTTTCGTCACCATGATCTCCTTTATGCCGATAACGAGCCAGTCGCCGGTGGCCATCTCCCCGTCGTAGAGTATGACATCTATGGTAGTCCCCAGCCCCCTGAACTCCTTGACCTCCAATACCGTTCCTTTTCCCTCGCCTTCCCTGACGAAAAGCCTCTCCTTGAGGAACCTCTGGGCCAGTCCGGCAAGCATGATGAGCAGGTCGGCTATGCCTTCGCCGGTCATGGCGCTGACGGGCACGATGCTGATCTTCCTGGTGAAGTCCTCAACCCGGTCGTACCTGTCCGACTCGAACCCCTGCTGTGAAAGCTGGCCGACGACCCTGTAGAATTTCTTCTCGAAATCGTCCTGAACGCTCTTCGGCTGCCTCTCCCAGGAAGCGGAAAAGCAGGAGCCCTTCGAAGGCATCCACCCTGCGATGCGGTCGATCTTCGTCATGGCCACTATGAACGGTGTCTTGAATTCCTTGAGGAACATTATGGATTCCACCGTCTGCGGCTGGAGGCCCTCGTTGATATCGACGACGAGCACCGCCATGTCCGCAATAGCCCCGCCGCGCTTCCTCAGCGTGGTGAAGGCCTCGTGGCCCGGCGTGTCGATGAAAAGCAGTCCGGGTATCTCGATGTCAATTTTCATCCTCTGCAGAAGCGTGCCGCAGTGGCCCTTTATGGACTCTATGGGCACCTCGCTTGCCCCTATGTGCTGCGTTATGAGCCCCGCCTCCCCCTTGGCAACCACGCTTCCCCTGATGTAGTCCAGAAGCGTCGTCTTCCCATGGTCCACGTGGCCCATCACCGACACGATGGGCTGCCTCATCTTCATGTTCGCACCTTCCTTTTATAGGGATATGAATTGTTGCTATAAAAAATCATCCTCCGGGGAAACCGGCGCCTGGGCCGGGTCTATTAAGGTGAAAGCTGACGCAAGAAGTAACAGACGGGTCTAAATAAAGATAAAAAAATCAGAAAAAAAAGGACAGGCAGCCTTTTCAGATTCAGCCGCCTATTTTGAAGACTTTGGTGCCGCACTTCGGGCATGTGCCCTTGGTAGCGGGTTTCCCGTTCTTCAGTTTCACATTCTGCGGGCCTTTGACATCTATCTTCTTTCTACACTTTACGCAATAAGCTTGCACCATTCTAAAACCTCCGAGTTTTGATATTGTAATATTCTCTTTTGGGTATATAAATCAAATCCGATGCTAAGAGGGCGCAGGAACGCTGTTTCTATAACAAATTGTGGCGGTGCGTATCGCTTTACCAGTAATCTGCCTTCTTGTCGGGCTTTATCTTGAATACGCGGGTGCCGCAGCGGGAGCACACGCCCTTTATGGCCTTCTTCCCGTTCCTCATCTCGAACTCCTCCTCGCCCGAAAGCTCGACCCTTTCCCTGCACTTTACGCAAAAGCCTTCTGTCATAAAGAACACTGAATAATATTATTTCCATCGGTTATATTTTTAATGAATTTTTTGCTGAATCTTTTCTGAGCTGGCTTTTCGCTAACGTTTTTGCACGCCCAGTGTTTTTGCGGCAGCTGGCTTTTCGCTAACGTTTTTGCACGTATACCTGTGCAAAAAGGTTATATCTCGATTACCCTCATGCCTTCCTTCGTTATCTCGAAGGGGTGTATGAGCGTCGAGTGGTCGGTCCTTCTCATCTTCCTGATGGTGAGCGTCCTCTTGAACTCCTCGGCCACGGGAACGAACTCCATCTTCACCACCGTGTCGACTATGTACTCGACTATGCCGCCGCCGGAAAGGGCTTCGCTGGTCTCGGGTATGGTCCCGGTCAGGAAAGCCGTCACGTCGGACTCCTTCAGGGTGTCGACCAGCTGCATGAGGGCGGCCCTTGCGAGGTACTCGTCCTTTATGAACATCTCTATGAATGAGACCGAATCCAGGACTACCCTCTTGGCTCCCACCTCCTTTATGGCATCTATTATCTTGTCCGAGATGCCGTAGACGTAGGACTTGACAAGCCTGACCATATCGCCTTCGGTGAGGCCCCTGGTGGGAAGCGCGGGCTTTATGGAGACGAACTTTATGAGCTTCTTGCTCTCAAGCGACTTTATGTCCCAGCCGAACATGGACTCTATGTCCGCCTTGACGTCCTTGTCCCTCTGCTCGGTCGTCACATAGACGCCGGACTCGCCCTGGAGCGCGCCCTTGTACAGGAATGATATCGCGAATATGGTCTTTCCGGTGCCTGTCTTGCCTGTGATGAGGTTCGAGCTGCCTTTGAAGAATCCGCCCTGCATCTTCTCGTCAAGGCCCTTCACTCCGGTGCTGATCCTGTCCATGATTATCTTTTGTAACCGGGTTTTATATTTTTAAGTGGCTTTCTCAGCCTTCTGTGCCTGCGGGCCCTTCTTCGCCCTTCCCCTCATTCCCGAGGCAAGCCTCCTCGGACCTGCGGAAACCCATCGGTAGAGCGCGCCCAGCGAAAGCCTAGCCTTGAAGATGGAGCTCATCTCCGCCTTCTTGCTCGTTAGCAGGCTCCTCGTATTCAGTATCTCCTCCTGCTTCTTGATGAGAATCGTATTGAACATGTTCTCGTCTATCTGCCTCTTGAAGTACTGCTTCTCTGTGCTTATCCTGGTCTGGACGAGCTCCCTCTCCTTCATCGTTAGCTGGAATATCTCCTTCCCCAGCCTGAACAGCGGCCAAAGGAGCTGCGTCGCCAGATAGGCGACTATTATGAATTCGATTATCCCCGTCACTATGTACCACCTGTATTCGAAAAGCGGCCTGTAGAAGGACAGGGCCTGTATCTGGCCTTCCATTTCTTTTACACGGATGTCCAGGGCCTTCATGCTGGCGTCGATGCCTTCAGGGTAATCCCTCTGCACGTTGGCGGTCACGTCCTTCACGGCCCATGTGGAGTTCCTGTAGAGCTGGAAGAGATAGCCGATGTCCGCCCCGGCCATGGCCAGCTCGTATATCTGCTCCTTAAGGGACTCTATCTTTTCCTTCTGTCTTTCCAGTGTCTCCAGAATGTCGCTCTTCGTCACCGTGACCTTCAGCCCCTTCGCCTTGCTGCTGGCGGCGGATGCCACCATTACCGTCACAGTGCATTCGCCTTCGCTCTGGTTCATGGGGACGCGCAGCGAAACGAACACGTCCAGCGAGCCGCCCTGGGCTATCTCGAACATCTCGTCCGACAGGCCGACTATGCAGCAGGCGCTCTCGGCGCTCATATTAACCTCGACAGGCGCGTTGCCCGTGTTGTTTATGCGCAGCTTTACCTTGCGTTCCGCGCCCTGGGTCATGCTGAACTCTTCTTCGGAAAGGTAGAAATCGAAATCCCTTTTTTCGAGGCAGGTTTCATTGTAAACGCATCGCGATTCCGGGCATACGGAAGAAACTACGGTGCAGGTCCTCCTCTCGAACATCTGGCCGCTGGTGCAGTTCCCCAGCCCGCAGGCGACGGGCCTCCATTCCGTGCAGTTGCAGGACGGCGTGGGGGCGACGCCTCCATACCCAACTGAGGCATGCCTGAAATATACCTTCACATTGACGTCAACGACATGCAAAACCTGTTGTTTGGCGTTCTCTGAACTCGCATTGTAAAGCAGATCTGCCTGGTCCGTTATGTTGCACATCAGGTTGTAATCCTGGGTTCCGCTGCTTGAATCCTGATAGTTCCAGATTGCCCATCCGTCGCCAAGCGCATCCCCTCCTGTCGCGTTAACCCCCAAAAATGCCGTATTGTTGTAGAATGAGACATTGTAGCCGTTAATTGCTGCGGAAGAGTTTGAATCTGCCACATGGCAGCCGATGGTGACGCTCCCACCTTTGTAGACAGAGTCGCTCTGGAGGATCGTTATGTTTTTAACAGAGGAATGACCCCAGAAAGAGAATGTAAGCGGCGGATATGTCAGGTTTTGGCCTTTGCTTTCACTGACATTAATTGAATTAACCGTGACATAACCCGCCTTCGGAAACTCGGCGGCATCCGACAAATTCATGGTGTAATTGGTCCAGTTTCCGGTAAAAGGCGGTTGGATCGTATAACTCGTTAGATTGCCTGTCCCGTTATGCGATATCGCCGCCGATGCTGTGCTTCCGGTATAATTGTACCAGTGGGCTGATGCATTAATCATGTCATTCCTGGTCAGGTAGGAGCCCGAAGGCAGCGCCGCGCCTGTCGTGTAATTCGTCAGGTTCCAGAAATCGTACTGGGGTATGTCGAAATTGAAAACCACCGGAAGCCAGTCGGTGTTGTTCTCGTTCAAGGTGGAATAATTCAGGCAGATGCCACCGGACTGGTAAGCGCATGTGTCAGAAAACCCGGTTCCGTTGGGATACCCCCAGTAGTTGCCGCCTATGCAGGGGCCTCCTATTATGTTGGGCCCTGTCGTGCAATTCCTGGTCGTGTTCCAGTAATTCGTGTACACTGTCCCTGAGAATTTGAAATTGGCCGTGTTGTTGAAGAAGTTATTATAGAGATAATTGCTTGCACTGGCTGCGACATAGAGACCATAGTTGCCGCTTTGAAGTATTATACTCGAAGTGATATTGGTCGAGTTTGTAAAGGACAATGTGATTCCGCGCTCCGTGGAATTGAATAGCGAGAAATTCATTATGCCGTTGTCGTTGCTTGTGGATGCGGTCAGTCCGAAAGCGCTGTTATTGGCCTGGGAATTCATCAGCGTTGTCTGATTGTTATGATAGAAATAAATCCCATAATAGTTGTTCAATAAAACGCAATCAGACACATTTCCCCCCTTTGTATACTGGAAATCCACCCCGGACTCCCAGTCGCTGAAAGTGCAGTTCCTGACAGTGACATTACTTACCGAAGAAGTTGAATTGCCCAGCGATAGAAAACCCACATCGTATCTGGAAACCCCATCAACGGTATGCCCTTCGCAATCAAAGACGACGTCGCTTATGTTCGTACTGAAACAGTCACCGGAACTCCAGTTCACGATGTTGTTTTTTAAGAAATAATATCCAGACTGGTTTATTGCGCCGCATGCAGTTAGGTTGCTTTCATTCGCGTAGGTTGCGTGTGGCAGAGCACCCAGAAAAATGGCAGTAAACAAAGATGTGAAAATGAGCGGTTTGAAAAAATCCTGCATGTTACTTTATTGTCTAAAAGATTAGTTAATTAGCTGTGACATCCTCCGCTGGCTGAAGCCGGCAGATTTCTTCCGCCGTGCGACGTTAATATCAACGCTTCTTTCTGCATGCTGCCGCGACGAGGCCCGCGCCAAAAGCCAAGGACACCATCGTTGATGGCTCGGGCACGGGTCTGCTTGTTACAAGTATTGTCCTGTTTTCGTCTATGCCAGCACCCTGATAAGACAGCGGCCCTCCAGCGAATTCCCCCCAAAAAAATTGGCCCGTCTTCCAATTATAGGCAATCGGCAGCACCTCTTCTCCCAGCCAGACACCCTCGTCTACCCTTGGAGGATATTCCGGCGTCCTCGCGTCCTGGTACAACAACATCCTATCAACTATGCCGTCGACCATTATTTTCTGGGCCCCCACAGGCTGCCAGTCCTTTGTGCTGACCGCCCAAATCCAGTAGTCCCTGGTAAGCGGTTCTCCTGTTGCTTCCCACACCACCGTTCCTGTAAGCGACCCGTAAAAGTCGGACTGGTACGGGGAATCATGGCTGCATAGAAGCGTTACTTTTTCTTCAATCGGAACCAGGTACGTATCCGGCGGGAAGGGGTTCGTGCTCCCACCAGAGGGCGCAAAAGTGGTTGCTTCCAACTCCTTGGCGCTGAGCGTCCTGACCGCAGCAGGCGGTTCCCTGTAACCCAAATCCGCAATCGGACCTGCTTCTAGTGCCTCCGCAGGCCCCAAAACTGCCGATAAGCCAAGAGCACCATATAGAACTCTTTTTCCCCCATTCCATGCATCTGATGCGACATCTCTTATATACCTGCCAATCACGCCCATTTAACCACCGTTCCATCATTAATTAATGCAGTAAAATTTTTAAACCTATTCGTATGACCGGTGCAGCCGGAAATCGGGGGAAAATATTAGAAATCGCAATCATCCATTTATTATTTCCAATATTTCCTCATGGGCTTTTCCATTGGAAATCAGAAGGTTCCTGGACCACGGCGTCCATGGATTGCCATCGAAATCCGTGACCCTGCCCCCGGCCTCCTCCACCATGAGGCTCCCGCCGGTGATGTCCCAGGGCTTTGTTGTGTGCTCCAGCCAAAAATCCGCGTTCCCCTGCAGTATCTGGCTGTAGTGTATGGTCGCGGCACCCAGCATCCTGACCTTGAAGACCAGGCATACCAGCCTGTCCAGTTTACTCATCACCTCGTCTTTCTTGCGAAGGAAGTCCGAGTCGTAGAGCAGCAGCATCTCCCTGAGCTCCTTCCTGCCGGATACCCTTGCCGGCTTGCCGTTGAGAAAGGCCCCCCTGCCCTTCTGGGCATGGAAGAGCTGCCCGAAAACCGGGATGTTTATCACTCCCAGGACGGGCTCCTTACCCTTCAGAAGTGATATGGCGACCCCGAAAAGCGGTATGCCGTAGGCGAAGTTGTTGGTGCCGTCGAGGGGGTCTATGACCCATGTGAAACCGGACTCTCCGAAGCTTTCCCCGCTTTCCTCTGCCAGAATCGAATGGTCGGGGTGCTCCTTCTTTATCATCGATATTATCAGCTTCTCGGCCTGCGTGTCGGCGTCTGTGACCAGGTCCCTCTCAGATTTGCTCCTTATCCCCTCCCTCTTCCCGAACTTCCTCATGATGAGGTCCCCTGCCGATAGCGAGGCCTTCTTCGCGAGCTCGAGGAAATCCTGGGTTTCTTTCATGATAGATAATGTCGAACCTTCAATTAAATATTAAAAACTTCCTTGAGAAATGATAATATGAATAGTTACCAAATGAAACCGCAGATTATTTACGGTGGCAATGGTCAGGTTCTTGCAAATGAGATCTACAGGCACTTATATGGAGCGGGTGGAAGGCTTCCTATTAATGCCGACTTCGAACTGGGAAAGATGAATCTAGGTAGATTTCCCTGCGGTGAACCCGATGTCCAGATAGCATCTGACGTGAGGGAAAGAAATGTGTATATTGTTGTATGCTGCAAGGACAGGGCTTTTGATGCACTCGAACTTTGTGTGTTAAATGATGCTGCGAAAAGGGCCCATGCCGGCAAGATTATCGACGTAATTGCAAATTATCCTTTTGGGCGGCAGGACAGGAAAGCGAAGGGGAGGGAACCAATAACTGCAAAGCTGTATGCGAGAATGCTTGAGGTGAGCGGCGCGACCAAAGTATGCATCATGGACCTCCATGCGGGCCAGATACAAGGTTTCTTCGAAATACCCTGCGATAACCTTGAGCCTGCCCTGCTATTCGGCCATGACATCGGGATTACATACAAAGGCTTCGAAAACGTTACCTTCGTTGCACCTGACGAGGGGGCAATGAAAAGGATAAAAGACATTACAAGGAAAATTGGAGACCCTAGTATACCTGTTGCGATGGTAAATAAAAGACGGGTAGACGCAAAAACAGTAAAGGTTGAAAGTGTCGTGGGGGCTGAGTATATCGGCGGCCGGCATGCGGTCTTCATTGATGACGAAATAGATACCGCTGGTACTGCAGAAAAAGATGCGGATGCCTTGATGGATTTGCCTAAGCCACCAATAAGCTTGTCTTTCTATGCCACCCATGGGACATTCTCTGACCCGGCAACGGAGAGGCTTGAAAGACTGGCACGAGACTATAAGATGACGGTCGTGGTGACAGACACCATACCTCAAGAACCACAGCCCTGGAAAAGAGTGATATCAACGGGTCCTCTTTTTGCGCATGCATTGGACAGGATACAAAGAGCTGATTCTGTCAGCGCTCTTTTCGAAAGGGAGACGTTCATGCGGCTGCTTTACCCGAATGATTGACATTTTGAGTAAGTTATTAATAGAAATCTGCAAATTCTCCTGATGAGGCTCGGCGTGCTGTTCTCCGGAGGGAAGGATTCCTGCTTCGCCTGCTACAGGGCCATGAAGGAGCACAAGGTGGTCTGCCTCATAACCGTGCTCTCGGCGAACGAGGAGAGCTACATGTTCCACACGCCCAACATAGCCTTGACCAAGATGCAGGCCGAGGCCATGGGTATCCCGATAGTCTTTGAAAACACTGAAGGCGAGAAGGAAAAGGAACTTGCGGATTTGAAAAATGCGATGAAGAAGGCAAAAAGGATTCATAACATACAGGGCATTGTGACAGGAGCCATAGCCTCAGAATATCAGAGGAGCAGAATCAAGAAAATATGCGATGAGCTCGATCTGAAATGCATAAACCCCCTCTGGCATGAAGACCAGATTGCTCTTCTCAGGGGGGCAGTCTCAGCCGGCTTCAAATTTATAATAACTGGTGTATTTGCGTATCCTCTCGGCAAGGAGCTTCTTGGCAGGGAAATCGATTCGGAACTGATAGAAGAGCTCGGGAAGCTCCAGCAGAGATACAGGATAAGCCCCTCCGGCGAAGGGGGGGAAATAGAGACATTCGTTATGGACGGGCCCATTTTCAGGAAGAGAATTCTAATAGAAAAAGCGAGCATCAGCTATTCGGATTACAGCGGCGTTTACAGGATAGAGAAGGCGAAACTGTCAGGAAAATGAGGCCTGTTCCCAGTAAATGTATTCACTCAAATAACAGGGTGCGGGATAAGGCCGGCGGCATAAAGCGCCCACAGGGATAATATCGCTGCCGCAATCAGCGGCCTGTAGCTGCCCTGGAGCCAGATGCTGAATCTGGAGATCCTGCCTCTGGCCGAGTATCCGGCCAGTGATTTCCTGCCTTCTATTTTCTTCAAGGGCCCGGCGTTTTTCTCCAGGAAGGAGACGAGCCCTTCCAGATTCCCCGCCTCCAGGCAATTCCCGATTTCCTTGTACAATTTGCCAGCCTTCCCGCCGTCCAGGTGGTAGACTGAATCGTATACGAATGATGATATCCTCCTGATGACCGCCCTTTTGAAATCCAGCTCATGCCTCCTGGAATCGATGTAGTATCCTATGCTCTTCGCCCCGAACCTGAAACCGCCGTATCCTGATTCGATTTTCCAAAGCGCGTAGGAAAGGCATTTGAGAATGACGTCCCTTCTCTGCTCTTCCGGGTTGGCCGCCAGTTCGTGCAGATACTCCTTTGCCACGATGTTATAGCTGTGCTTCTCCCATCTCTCAATGAAGGCCTGGACAAGGAGCATCAAAAAGGATGCCATGGAAAGGAGCACGAAGGCGATTGTCGAGAACGCGGATATGAACATCGCATAGATCATATTCGGCCTGAAGAACGACGCCGAAATCAACATGAAGAAGATGCAGACAATGGAATAGAGAAAGAACATGGTGTAATACCAGTCAAGCCTTATCACCCACTGCAGGGTGTATTCGAATTTCGCCACCTCTCCGCCATGGTCTCCGGCTTCACTGGCTTCGCTGCTTAGGCCGTTTTCAGTTAAAGCATCCGTTTCAGATTTGCCATCCATGTATAATTTTTTGTTTTATTTGTCTTATATTTGTCTTGAGAATTTGTATTGAGAAAAACAGCGATTTCTGAACCTTTTTGCAAAGGGCAATAAAAACGTTATGGTGTGGATTGGTATGGATAAAGCTTAGGAGTCGGCGACAAATTATGCCCCATGTGCGGACTGGCTCAGGACTCAGAGACTGCCCTAAAGCAGGCTTATTTGAAGTCCCTAGAGGGGCAGGAGCGCATGGAGAAGATGATAAAGGAGATGGGCCTGAAGAAAGCTGAAAAGTGATGGTCTTTTAATAGCGTTATAGAGACTAATGGAATTACATCTAAGTCCCATGCCAATATTCAAGACCATATCCTAGGAAAGCGACCACTAAGAAAGCCACCACACCCACTAGCCATGACAAAGGACTAAGATAGCTTGGAGAAATCACATAATAACTTACGGTGAGGGCTATAAAGAATATCAAAGCCCTGTATATCCATGTAATCACTTCTTTCATATAAAAACGGTATTTTTAGGCTTTAAATTGTTAGTCTTGATTTAATAAATTCAGTCCCATGCCGTCTGCGTGGGGCAAAGAGAACGAACACACTCCTTTTAATAATTAGAAATTTTAGAACTATATAAATCCTTTTCTGATTAGAAATATTATGGTAAGGCCTCAATTATTTTTACGGAAAAAATTATCAAGGAAAATAAAAACTAAAGCCATTCGAGAGAAAATTTCTGAATTCCTTGGGTATTTAATGTCCTTAGTGGCACTTATTCCATTATTTGGAATGTTGGTATTTTTATGTCCATTGTTATTTCAATTTTTAGCGATAGCAATTTTTGAAAATATTAATTTATCGAATGGGATTGGGTTTCCAATACTAGTTGCTGGTATCGCCAGTTTCTTAGTCCTTTTTCTGTGTATTAAATAATTATGTTATTTTCTCAATCTTATTAGTCATCATATATTTTAACATAGGTATATATTTTTATCAAACCAGTTACAAATCCGATTTTCCTATAAATCTAGCATCTTGGAAACCGGAAAGTTCCAAACTTATTTTAAATGTTAATTGTGTTAGCAAACTTGGAAAAATATATCCAGTATCAGGAGAACCTATGCTTTGTGGATACGAAATAAGTAATCACCAAGAAGAAAATTATACGTTTAATAGTATCTCAGTAAACGATTTTGAATATGGGGCTAAAACGACGGATACCAGTATCAATAGAGGTATGGAACCGACTAACATCAGCGCCAATTCTTCTTTAAGGGGACAATTTGAATATAAAATTGGTTTGGGACCTTATCGGTGGTTATATATACTATTCGAATTTTCTAATCAAGATGGCCAACATTTTGGAGAAATCACTGAAACAAAGGAGTATGCTCCCATAACGGAAGAAATGTATGGAAGCAAACAGAACGAAAGAATGACTATATTTTTATTATTAATATCAATTGGTTTGTTTTCAATTTTTTCAATGGTAAGCAATTTAAAAAATATAATTGAAAAAACTATCCCCGGTTAAAAAGTGGCTGGAAGCTACTCAAAATATAGTTTCTGAGCAAGAAGCATAGGTTTTTAATGCACTCTGAGAAGTTTTAATTGTGAAGTTGGTGGGTAAATGAAAATCAAGGACGTAGAGGAATTTATAAAATCGAGAAAACCTGAAGAAATATCAGCTAGTCAAAAAATTGAAGAAAAACTTAATGATAGAAAATTAGAACTGGAAAAAATCAAAGAGATTATTTCAAATAATGATATCGTAGGAATATTGGGTCAGGAAGGGAATGTATACAAGAGTTGGTTTAAATATGAACAAAACAAAGATTTAAATATAATAGTGAGGATAAAAGGAAACAACCTTTATATAGTATCGGCGTTCCCATGTGAAATTGAGAGGAGGGTTAAACATGAGAAAACCAAAAGGGAGAAAGGGGAAATATGAGTACGATTTTGTAGAAGATACTCTATATTTTTTTCCTAAAAAAAGAACTTATTCCTCATCTTTCCAAATAGGTAATTTCATATTCGATTTAGACAAGAAAAGGAAAATTGCGGGCTTAGAAATACTTTTCGCTTCAAAGGTTTTTAATGTGCATAAATTTTTTCTTTCGAATACTAGAAGGGGAGTTTTAGAAATGAAGGCAGAGCATGATAAAATAAATGTGAAAATGGAATTATTTAGCATATTTAGAAATGAAAGAATACGAGACATTCTAAATGTTGAAAAAAGATTGGAACAAAACCATTTTCATCCATCTGCAATTCATCTCGCTACTGCCGAAGGCTTTTCTCACAGTATTTCACCACCTTAGGTCGTAATATTTAATCAATCCCAGCACGTCAGGAAAATGAATTCCTGCTTCTTCGTGCCATGTGCAGCAAGCAAGAGGATGTGAACGAATAGTATCCTATGGCTTTATAATATGCTTTTTAATAATTCAATATGGCCGATACCAAATTGGCCGTTATTGGCGGGGTTATTGTCATAGTGGCTTTGTTCATTTACTTCATGCTGCCTCTCAATAGTTTTTTAGGTCTTTCGCAAACCAATCAACTTTCATTACTGGTTCCTAATATTACACTTTCTACTGCTTCGAAATTTTGTGATAGTCCAATATTGGCACTTATGAGCGGTTCGCTATGCAATACCATTCAATTTTTAACTTATGCTATCTATTTTATGGGCTTCATAGGTGCAGTTTTAATTTATAAAGGGATTTCAGGCTAAATTCAATCCCAACAAGTCAGGAAAAGGAACGGGACACCTTCCGAAGCGTGGACTGCAAAACACAAGGCGTCAGCGTAGTCATCCCCGTAACCCAAGGAATAGAATAAGCACCCAAATTTCTGAGAGCTGTATATATCCCTTGGGTTGGACGGGCCCGGAGGGATTCGAACCCACGACCTTTCGGTTTCTCCATCAAAACCCGGGAGGGTTCCGATGCATCCTCATCCGTATATTCTGCTCTTTTTGCTTGAGCTTTTTCGTAAAAAGCCCACTTAAGAGCCGACTGCTCTACCAGGCTGAGCTACGGGCCCATCTATTGGATATTATTGGATATAATGCAGTATGACACTTATAATATTTAATATTTATACCCGGTGTATTCTTCAGACCCCAAACAGACCGCAAAATAAGCCGGTTTTACTTCGTCCTGCCGCCGTGGAGGGTCTTCCACTGCCATGCGAACTTCTTCAGCCTGCTGCTCTTCCCGAAGCCGCATGAGGAGCACATCTTGTCCCTGACATGATAGCTCCTCTTGCCGCACCTTCTGCATATGATGTGCGTCTTCTTGTTCCTCAGACCGAAAGAAGGTGTGCCCTTTACCATAGAAACCAAGCCCCGGTCACTTCTCGGGTGATATGAAGACTATGTTGTCTCCCCTGACTAGAACCTTCCCGAGCTTGACCTTGTTTTCCTTGTCCTCCATCGATGCATCCTCGACCGCTATGTTTATGTGCGAATCGAATGCGCGCAGCGTGCCAGTTATCTTCGCGCCTGATTTCAGCTCGATTATCACTTTCTTGTCCTGGGCGCTTCCAAGAACGTCCAACGGCCTCTGCATCAAAAATCACCTTTCCTGTTTTAAACCAAAAGGCACAAGCACCGTTGTAGCCTTTGTCTGTTAATCGTATTATAGGTAAATATATATAAAGATATCGCCATTATTACTAGATAAGGTGCGGCTATGGCATTATGGCATTTACGGGCTCACAGGAAACCGACAGGCGGGAAACTTGGGACCAACAGGAAGAAGAGGAGGTCCGACCGCGGCAGCATGCCCATCGCTACCAAGATAGGCAAGAGGAAGGTTTTCTTCAAGAGGGTCGAGGGCGGCAGCATAAAGCTCAGGCTCTCCGCTGCGGAGCTGATAAATGTCGCAGACCCGAAGACCGGCAAGATAAAGAGGGTCAAGATAGTCACGGTAAAGGAGAACAAGGCGAACCCGCACTTCGTCAGGAGAAACATCATAACGAAGGGCGCAGTGGTTGAAACCGAAATCGGCCTTGCCAGGGTCACATCAAGGCCCGGCCAGGACGGGATAGTCAACGCAGTTCTAATCGAAGAGAAGAAGTGATTCGGGATATTACAAAAATCATTTTAAAAATGATAATATTCTACACGCCTTGTGCGATTGCGTCTCCAATGCCGGTTGTTCCCAGTCCGCTTTCTTCAACAGCCCCTGCTGACAAATCCTTCAGCCTCCTGCTTGCCAAAAATCTGCTGACAGAAGCCTCGATTCTCCTAGCCGTCTGATGCTCACCGAGATGACTGAGCATCATGCTTCCTGCTTCTATGGCTGCAAGAGGGTTTATAACATTCCGGCCTGTGTATTTTGGGGCAGAACCCCCGATTGGCTCGAACATGGAGGTTCCTTGTGGATTTATATTGCCTCCAGCGGCGATTCCCATGCCCCCCTGTATAATTGCTCCCAAATCAGTTATGATATCACCGAACATGTTTTCCGTAACTACGACATCGTAAAATTCAGGATTCTTCACCATCCACATGCAGCACGCATCGACATGGTTGTAATCCCTTTGAACATCCGGGTATCGTCTTCCCATCTCTTCAAATGCCCTGAACCAGAGGTCGCCGCAGTTTGTTAAGACATTTGTCTTGTGCACAAGTGTGAGTTTTCCGGGTTTGCCTCTGTCTCTTCTTCCCATTGTAGTATCGAATGCGTATTCCAAACACCGGTCGACAGTCCTCCTGTCATATACCATGACCTGTGTTGCAATCTCTTCAGGAGTTCCTTTTCTTGTTGTGCCGCCGTGCCCTGTATAAATACCGCCAGTGTTTTCCCTGACAATGACAAAATCAACATCTTTGGGTTTCTTATCGGCCAAAGGGCAAGGAACTCCTTCATAAAGCCTGACAGGCCTGAGGTTGATGTACTGGTCGAGTTCAAACCTTAGTCTTAGAAGCAATCCCTTCTCCAATATGCCTGGAGGTACTTGCGGATCCCCGACAGCTCCCAATAGTATCGCGTCATATTCTCCCAATTCTTTAATAGCGGCGTCAGAAATGATTTCTCCTGTTCTCCTGTACCTTGCTCCGCTAAAATCATACTCATTGAAAGTTAAATCTGGGCCGCCGGTTACAGATGCGGCTGCACGAAGAACCTTCAGACTTTCCCTGACAACCTCGGGTCCTGTGCCGTCTCCGCCTATGACAGCAATTCTGTATGAGCCCATATAAACCAGATAATAAAGATTGGCAGAAAATTTTTTAAACCTTGCTACGCCTTTTGAAAAAACCGCTTTTTAATAGAAATCGGATTCAATTGATTAAGCAGGAGTGGAAATGCCAAAGGAAAAAATCAAAAAAAGCATTTTCGTCGTCCACGAGCACCACGCTTCCAATCTTCACTGGGACTTGAGATTGTCGATGGACGGCGTCCTGAAGAGCTGGGCGGTACCGAAGGAGCCCCCGCTTGAGCCGGGCGTCAGAAGGCTCGCGATACAGGTGGAGGACCATGCACTTGATTATGCAGATTTCGAGGGCACGATCCCGGAAGGGGAATACGGCGCGGGCGAGGTCAAAATCTGGGATAAAGGAACTTATTCGTTGGAAAGCAGACACGAAGACAAAATGGTCATGACTTTGAGCGGGAGAAAGCTGAAGGGCGCATACGTCCTGCTGAGGTTCAGGCCGGAGAAGGAAAAGAACATGTGGCTGTTCTTTAAACGGAAGTAGACACAAAATTATATAATGTTTGATAATTTGCTGAAAAAGGACGATGTGATAAGGCCCTTCGGTGATATCGAGGTCGTGCCCTACTACGCAACGGTGGCGCAGAAACTTGTCAGATTCCTCGGAAACAGGGAAATCGCGACGAAGGTCTGGATACCGAACGGCCCTCAGCTGCTCAAAAGGGGCTCCAAGCTTGAGCCGCTGAGTGTCAAAGGATTTGTTGAAAACGTTGCTGATGATTTTATTGAAGCCAGGAAAATCATAAAATCGCTTGGGGATGCGAAGGGGAAAATATCACGCGAGCAGGAAAAAATCTGGGAATATTTCCTGCCGCGCAAGCTGTGCGACTTCTTTTACGCCACGAACTTCGAGGGCGCCGGCAAGCCGATGGACAGGATCTTCTACGACATAGACAAGAGCCCGGAGATACCGACCTGGGACGCCGCAATGGTGGCTGCGGCGCTGCTGGAGCATATCGAAAACGATGAGGAATTCAACCAGGCAACCGGAAAGAATGAATTGTTCCTGATGTTCACGGGGAATTCGTTCCACGTCTACGTTTTCCTGAAGAAGCCGATGAACCAGCAGTTCTATGACAAATACGTCCAGTTTTCAAAGAACGACCCGCTGGCCTCGTTCACAGGAAGATGGGCCGGGAAAATAAAGGGGGAGACCGGTGTAAAGGCGCAGGGCGGGCATGAAAAAGCTGCTGGCATCATCAACATAGACCCGAGCCAGACGCCGAGCGGCAAGCTGGCCAGATGCCCGTTCTCCCTGCACATGAGCGATGCGAAAACCATAGACGGCGTGGCCGTTCCCATGAGCCCGGATTCGGTAAAAGACAGGGAATTCATAAAAAATCTGAAGAATTACACGCCGAAGAAGGTTCTGCTGGAATTGGACGGGCTTTCGAAGAGCCTGCCAAAAATCGCGGTGCTGTGAATTGATTCCGGGGAAATCCTCGGGCTAATCGCACAATCCTCTTTTCCGGGAACGCTAAGCCTTTAGTAAAAGCTTAAGCAAAATAAGCATCTTTGGAAAAGAATCTTTAGTAAGAAAAATTATATTTTCCATTTTCCGTGAACGCTTTTGAATGTCCCGGCCAGAAAAGGGTTCAGTGCATAATATTTTATATTGCCCCTTCGGCATTATTTTATTATGATGTCCCAATACCTGCAGGTTGTCTGGATGTATGTCATCGGCATACTGATTATCTTCATCGGGCTTTACCTTATGATGCTCAATTCAGGCCCGAGCAGTTTCATGGTCATGCTCGTGGGCCTGGGCATATCCGCCATGGGTGCCGCCCACGGGAGAAGGATGAGGGTCATGGGGCAGTACGACATAGAGGAGCTCATGCGCCAGAGGGGCCTGGCTCCCAAAGAAGGCGAGGCCGGCCGGCAGCAGGGGGCCGAAGGTTCGCCCGGCGAAATGGAGGCCAGTATCCATGAGCCTCAGGAAGAGGCGGGGGGGACTGAAGAGGAGACTGGCGAAAAGGAAGGCTCTGAGGCGCCGAAGAGCGGGGTCAGGGGCCTGCTGAAGAGAACAGGCATCGAAGTGGGGAGAAGGAAGCCCGAGGATATCCTGAGCGAGATGGAGATGGAGGACATAAAGAGCGGAAAGCTGATGCCCACGGAGGCCGATGTCATAGAGCTCGTATGCCCGAAATGCGGCGCTGAGAACGAGGACAAGAACTTCTTCTGCTTCAGCTGCGGCAACAAGCTCAGGAGGAAGCCCACCAGCGAGGCCAAGCTCAAGGAGCCTCCCAAGATATCATTCGAGCCCGGTTCGATAAAGATGGTCGGCGAAAAGGTAGTGGCCAAGGTCGTCATCTGCCCGAGGTGCAACACCGGTAATAGGGAGGCGGACAAGTTCTGCCACAACTGCGGGAAGAAGCTGAAAGCGGAGCACGCCAAGGCGAAGAAGGGCGCATAGGATCATCGAAGAACTAATTTTAATACATCCATCGAATTAAATAGCATGTCCCTGTCTTTGAAGATTTCATCCATAGCCGAATCCCCTACACTCGGCTTGAATGCAAAGGTGAAGGAGCTTGCTTCCAGTGGCGTGGACGTCACCAACTTCACCGTCGGGGAGCCTGATTTCGACACGCCGGATAACGTGAAAAGGGCCGCAATTGACGCCATAAAGGCAGGGTTCACGAAATACACGCCCGTGAGCGGGATACCGGAGCTCAGGAAGGCGATTGCGGCAAAACTGAAAGCGGAGAACGGGGCTGACTACTCGCCGGACCAGATAATAGTGAGCTGCGGCGGCAAGCACTCCCTTTACAATGCATTCCAGGCATTGTGCAACCCCGGGGACGAAGTGATAATACCTGCGCCTTACTGGGTCACGTACCCGGAGCAGGTGAAAATGGCTGACGCGAAGCCGGTCTTTGCCAGGACGAAGGAGAGGAATGGATTCAGGCTGCTCGCGAAGGACATCGAAGAGAAGCTGACGAAAAGCACCAAAGCCGTCGTGCTCAACTCACCGAACAACCCGACTGGCGCAGTCTATGAAAAATCCGAGCTGAAAAAGATAGCATCCATCGCTGTTGATAACGACCTCTACGTTATTTCCGACGAGGTGTACGAATGCCTCGTCTTCGAAGGCCGGAACACATCAATCGCAAGCCTGGGGGAAGACATAAAGGCGAGAACGGTCATCGTGAATGCGGCGTCGAAAACATATTCCATGACCGGCTGGAGGATTGGCTGGGCCGCGGGGCCGCCAGATGTCGTAAAGGCCATGTCGAACCTGCAGTCCCACATGACGTCCAATCCGAATTCAATCGCCCAGAAGGCCTATCTGGCGGGGCTGACCGGCAGCCAGGAATCCGTCAAAAGGATGGCTGCCGAGTTCAGGAAGAGGAGGGACCTCGTCGTGAAGAGGCTCAACGGGATAACGGGCGTGTGCTGCGCCAGGCCGCAGGGGGCTTTCTACGCATTCCCGAATGTCACCGGCTGCTTCAGGGGAAGCATCCGGAACTCCATGGAGTTCTCCATGAACCTGCTCGAAAAGGCAAGGGTCGCCGTCGTCCCCGGTGTGGATTTCGGCGCCGAGGGCCATGTGAGGATCTCATACGCCTGCTCGATGGAGACTATCGAAAAGGGGATGGACAGGCTTGAGGATTTCGTCAGAAAATTCTGATCAAACCTATTCTATGAATCTGAGTATCTCCCTGAGGTCCTTCTTTCTCACCACGGCGTCGCAGACCTGGGCAAGCCTTTCATGCGGGTTGAACCCTATGCTGAAGCCCGCGCCCTTCGCAATCTCGATGTCGTTGTCCGAATCGCCGACGAAAACGCACTCCTCCAACGTGATGCCCTCCATCTTCGCGATTTTCCTCAGGCCGTCAATCTTGTGCCTGTCCGCGCCGAATTCGGTGGGCTCTATCCTCGTTATCCTGCCTTCCCCGTCGAAGAACAGCCTGTTTATCATGACGTGGTCGAAGAATCTCTCGGCATCGGGTATGAAGTAGTCAAGGGCTATGTTGAGCCCGCCGGATATCACGGCAAGCCTGTAGCCCCTGCCCTTGAGCTCGGCCAGGACCTCGCCTGCGCCCTTCATCAGCCTGAGCTTTTTGACGACGTCAATCAGGTCTTTCCTCGTGACGCCCCGCTCTATCCAGAGGTTGATGTCATGCTCCGCCCACTCCCGGAAGCTTATCTCGCCCCTGTAGAACCGGGCCGTCGCCCGTGCCACCCTCTCCTGGTCGATGGCTAGGCTTTTGTGTATCAGGTCCCAGATGTAGGTTATCTCGTCTATGAGCGTCCCGTCGACGTCGAAGCACACCAGTCTGTATTTCATATCGAAAATTGGCCTGGATTTATCCTGCCGCCTTCAGTACCTTCCCGATTTCTTCAAGGCTCATCTCGCTTATCTTCTTTTCCAGCAGGTTCCCGGGAAGGCCCAAATCCCCCATTTTATCCTTTGCCTTCCTCTTTGTGGATTTCTCCGATTCGATGATGATTTCACGCAGTGCGTTTTTCAGCTTCTTGTCATCCTGCAATGAGAGCCCACGAAGCACCATCTCCCTTTTATTTTCATCATTCTTCCTTGTCAGCCTTATGACGGCGCTCTCTGCATCAGGTTTTGGTGTCCATGCGCTGCTTGATACCCTGAGCAGCGTCTCTATCCTGAAGAAAGCCTGCGAGAAGAGCGAGAGCTTGGAATAGAAGGGCTCCTCCGGGTTCGCCGAGAGCCTTTCCACGAACTTCCACGGCATGGTCAGGATGGCTGCCCTGAATTCCTTCCTGAAGAGCGTCCTTATCAGGGGCTCGGATATGGAATAGGGCGGGTTGCTCACTATCTTGTCGAATTTCAGGTTGCGTTCTTCGAGAACCTCCAACGCATTTCCCCATATCACTTCCACGTTATTGACCCCGTTCAATTCCTTCTTCATGACGGGCTTCAGCCTCTCGTCTATCTCTATCGCGATGACCTTTTTCGACTTCTTTGCCAGCAGCTTCGTCAGATTGCCCGTGCCTGCTCCGATTTCCAGCACGGTCTCGGTTTTCCTGATCTCTGAAACCGAAATTATCCTCTCCAGGATGCCCGCATCCACCATGAATACCTGGTCCAGCACGGGGTCCTGCGGGAATCTGCCTCCGCTCTTGCCTTTCATGCTCCTAATTGAAGCAGAGAATTAAAATTACTTGCTATCCAGCCTTTTGCAGAGGTCCCCGTCGAGCTTGGCTACCGCCCTTATCAGGTCGTTCCTTGTGACTATGCCGATGAGCCTCCCATTTTCCACGACGGGTAGCCTATTTATCTTGTATGTTTCCAGCCTTTTGGCTACCTCCATTATGTCGTCATTCTTGCCGATGATGACCGGGTTCGCCGTCATGAAATCGCTGATCCTCAGCTTAGATGCCGCCATTATCTCCTTCTTAAGTTCAGTCTCCTTCTTCCTGCTCTTCAGGCCTGCCAGGACAAGGAAGAACTGGGGCATGGAGGTGAAATGGACCTTTGGGGTGTAAATGTCCAGGACTTTAACGATGTCGACTTCGGTTATTATCCCCACCAGCTTCCCCTTGTCAACGACCGGGGCGCCGGATATCTTCTTCTGCGTGAATGTCTCGAGGGCCTGGTGGAGCGTGTCATCCGGCCTGAAGGTTATCACGCTCTTCGTCATTATGTCCTTTACCTTCGTTTTCTCACCTCTTGGCGGTTATATAATAATACTCAAAGAGAAGGCCGCCTACCTTTTCAATATTTATTTGTTTGAATCCGGCCTTCTTAAATGTCTCCTTTATGCTTTCCCGCGACTTCAAATATTTGGGGCGGGGGAATATCATGACCCTGCCGAAATCCAGTATGCTGACCCTTCCGCCCTTCTTAAGGGCCTTCCTCAGCATGCGCAGCAACTCAATCGGTTGCTCCTTGTATGACAGGACGCCCACCGATATGATCACGTCGAATGTGGATGGCTCGAAAGGAACAGGCTGCTCCTCCTCCTTCACAAAAGCGACGTTCCCCGGGATGCCCGGAAGCTTCCTGAGCTTTTCCACACCCTTCTCAAGCTGCTTTATCGATATGTCGACAGCAACTATCTTGCCGTTCTTCCCCACGATCTTCCCGAGGTCCAGGACATCGGCTCCGGTTGCGCAGCCGTAATCCAGGACTATGTCCCTCTCCTTGACCTTGGCGTTCAGTATGACCTTCTCCCTTTTTCCGCTGCCGTACCAGATGGGGGAGAGTATGTCATACAGGAATGAGAAGGTGTCGTAGAAATTCTCCACGAACTTCTTGTCGTACTGGACCTTTATCAGGGTATAGAGCGGTATGCCGAATAATATGAGCAGCAGGCCGGAGAACAGGGGCAGCACAGGCACCTGTATCAGGAAAAACAGGCAGATTATCAGGGCCAATATGGGCACGCCGATATGCAGGTCAACAAGCCTTTCTACGGGCTTGTTTTTCAGCTTGATGACGGCAAAGGCGCACATGGCATAGAGTATCAGGGAATTGGACATCAGAAGGAATATGGAGCCTTCGTATGAGCCGAGAAGCGCTATGAAAAATCCGAATGCAGCCTGGATCAGCAATGATTTGCCCGGCGTCCTGAACCTGCTGCTTAACTGGCTGAATGACTCGAGGAATAGCTTGTCCTTGGCCATGGCGTAGGGAATCCTGGAAGTCGTAAGCACCAGGGCGTTCATGCAGGCCATGCTCAATATTATGGCGCCGAGCGCGACAAGAGTCCCTGCATACCCGCCGTATGCGAACTGCATCACATCTGCAAGGGGCGAAGCAGAGCCTGCCATGGATCTCCAGTTCAAAACGCCAAGGGTCACGAAGACCGTTAGCAGGATGATGCCGACGACTATGGCGGTGGATATTATCAAGCCAAGCGGCATAGTCCTCTTGGTGTCCTTCACCTCCCCAGCCACGACGGTCATCGCCTCCCAGCCAAAGAAAGGTTCAAGTATGAGTATCATCGTCATGCCCAGCGCAGACATGCCAAGGGGGAACAGCGGATTGAAATTCTCAAGATTGACCTTCGGGAGCCCCACTGCAATGAATATGAGAAAGAAAAGGAGGGTCCCGGCCATCAGAAGCAGCTGCATGCTCCCGGCGCGCTTTACCCCGATGTAATTTATCAGCGTGAGCAGGCCTATGATGGCCGCATAGAAGATCGTGGTTTCAACCTGGGTGAAACTGTGGAAATAGCCGAGATAGTACCTCATGGTTATCGCCTGCGTGCCTATGTAGGTGCATGCGATTATCCATGTGGACCATCCGGTAAGGAAGCCGAAGAAGTCGCCGGCGGCCTCCCTGACATATACATACGGGCCGCCTGTCACGCTGTAGCCCGATGAGAGCTCGACGAAGCAGAGGCCAAGAGGTATTATCAGTGCTCCCGCCAGTACCCAGAGAAGGATGGTGCCGGGGCCCATCATCCCGCCGACAATGCCCGGGATGATCAGTATGTCGGTGCCCATGAGCGCGCCGGTGCAAAGCATCACGACGTGCAAGAGGCCAAGCTCTTTCTTAAGCTCCTGTCCCATGAAATATATTTCTCCTGCCCGCCATTTATAGATTATGAATGTAGAAAACGAGATTGAGAAAATCGAAGAGGAGATAAAGAACACATCCTACAACAAGCACACCCAGGCACATATAGGCAAGCTGAAGGCGAAGCTCGCCAAGCTGAAGGCGGAGAAGGAGAAGCGCTCCGAGGGCAGCGGCCAATCCATAGGTTTCGGCGTCAAGAAAACAGGGGATGCCACCGTCCTCCTGGTCGGGTTCCCCTCCGTAGGGAAATCCACCATCATCAACAGCCTGACGAACGCCGAGTCCAAGACGGCGGCCTACGACTTCACAACCACCGGCGTCATCCCGGGCATGCTTGATTACAAGGGCGCCAAGATACAGATACTCGACATACCCGGCATCATTGTCGACGCCGCTTCAGGCAAGGGAAGGGGTAAGAGGGTGCTCTCCATGGTCAGGAGCGCGGACCTCATAGCCATAGTAGTGGACGACCCTGGCCAGGCGGAGGGCATCAAAGGGGAGCTTTACAAAGGCGGCTTCAGGCTCGACCAGCGCAGGCCCGATGTGAGGATAGCAAAAAAGGAAACGGGAGGCCTGAGCATAAACATCGCGGTGAAGAAGCCGAGACTTGACAGGGAGACCATAAAATCGATACTCGCGGAATTCAAGATGCACAATGCCGATGTCCTGATAAGGGAGAACATCACCGCCGACATGCTCATAGACTCAATGATGAAGAACAGGGTATACGTGCCTTCCCTGACCGTTCTGAACAAAATAGATAAAATGGATGGCATCGATCTGAAAAGAATCGGGAAAGACGTGATTGCAATTTCCGCCCTGAAGGGATTCAACATCGATGCGCTCAGGGAGGCCATCTGGTGCAGGCTGAACCTCGTGAGGATTTACCTGAAGCGCGCCGGGAAGGAGCCGGACATGGATGAGCCGCTCATCATGAGGAGCGGCTGCACGGTGATGGATGTAGCCGAAAAGATACTCAGGAATCATTCGAAGGACCTCAAGTACGCGAGGATATGGGGTCCTTCGGCCAGGTTCCCGGAGCAGAAGGTGGGCGCCGACCACAGGCTCAAGGACACGGACGTCGTCGAGCTCCATGCATGATTTTGCCGCGCATGTTTTCACTGGCAGAATTTCCAGCATGACCGAAAATGCTATAAATACCCTGTGCATATTCATGTTATGCCAATTCAAAGGCAGACAGCAAAGAAAGCCAGGATAGTTGACCTGGTCGGCGGCGAGTGGGTCAGGAAGGAAGGCATGGAGCCCAGCTACGTCGTCACCCCGGGGAAGGAGAGCGTGTCCAGGGCGAGGATATCCGGGACGGTCGTCGGCAAATTCGTCTCCGAGGACGGGAACTTCGCATCAGTGACGATTGATGATTCCACGGCCACCATCCAGGCAAAGGTCTGGAAGGAAACGGGCCTCCTCAAAGACGTGAACGTCGGCGACATCATCAGCCTTATCGGCAAGGTAAGGGAGTACGAGGGCGACATATACATTGTGCCCGAGGTCATAAGGAAGACAGACCCGGACCAGGAGATCCTCTTCAGGCTTGAGATACTGGCGTCCATGAAGAGGAAGGGCGAAGGCGGGGAAGAGAAGGCTGAGGAGCCTGAAAAGAGCGATGAGGAGCAGCTCAGGAAGAAGATTCTCTCAATCATCGAGGCAAGCGAGGATGGCATAAAATACAGCAAGCTGCTAGAGAAGGCCGGCGTCCCCGAGGAGGCCGTGGAGAACATAATCAACGAGCTGCTTGGCGAGGGCATCTGCTACGAGCCCACTCCGGGGAAGATAAAGAAGATATGATTCATCAGGAAAGGCTATTTTATCAGGACATCGCGAAGATACCCTGTTTCCCGAAAGGCTTCAGTCCTTCTTGAGCTTCTTCAGCTGCACTGAACCGCACTTCGGGCAGACCTTCGTGACAGGCTCCATTACAATGGGCTTCCCTGTCCATCCGCATTTGAGGCATTCGTATTTTCCCATAAGGACACCGGCATCGATCAGATGGCCATATAACATGATAACATGACTAAATAACTATAAATCTTTCTCCCATTTAATAATTATGTCGATTTTTGAGTGGCTGGCCGAAAAGCCTGAAGCCGCAGTGCTGAAAAAGAGCGACTATGACAAATCAGTCGCGAAGATCGTGAAGAAGGCGGAGGAGAGCAGCAGGAAGAATGACACGGCGCGTGCGGCATGGCTGTACCAGATGGCGTCCGTCCTCGCGAGGAGGGCCAGGGAATGGGACGACAGCGTGAAGTATGCGCTGCTCGCCGCCGAGCACAGCGAGAAGGAAGGGAAGGTCTTCAACGCCGGCTGGGCATACCGGTCGGCCGCCCTGGCCGCGACTGAGAAGAAGGACTGCGGGAATGCCGTCAATTATGCAGTCAAGGGCGCGGACTCGTTCATGCTGGCGAAGAGCAGCTACGCCGCGAAGTGGTGCTACAACATTGCCGCCGAGGCCTGCAAGGCCGGAGGTGACATCGAGAAGGCCATCAAGTTCTGCGAGAAGGCCCACTCCATAGAGCCTGACGAGGAGACGAGGGCGAAGATAACACAGCTAAAGGACATCGCGCCGCACCCCAATGTCGACCAGTATGCCGAGAAGATGGAGGTAATCGAATTCGAGCCTGTGAGGTTCGAAATCGTCATTGAGAACCACAGCAAGGAAACCATGAGGAATATCGCGATTGGGAGCAGGGACGGGAAGTTCCGGCACAATATCGACAGCCTTGCGCCGGAGGAGGTAAAGGTGTTCTCATATGATACGGCAGGCATGCTTGGATTCATGAAGTCGCCCTTCAACTTCATTTCGTGGTACAACCAGAAGGATGAGAGCTTTGACATGGAGCTGGAGCCGGCGGAGGTTCTCGTCAAGCCAAAGATACAGGTGAACTTCTACATAAGCCCCGACCCTGTGATAAACAAGGTGAGCGAGCTCGTCATTCTGGTCAAGAACCTTTCATCATCACCGCTCTACGACGTGAAGATTGACCCCGATTTCCCCCATGCGCCGAACTCTTCGCAGTCCAGTCCCAACATGTTCGAGAAGATAGCCCCGGGCGAGGAGATGGGGGCCGAATGGAAGGTCGAGCCCGGCGTCCTTGGCATGCAGAGAATCGCCGGCGGGAGCATCTTCATGGAGGACGAAAACGGGGTCAAATATGAGGAAGCGCTGCCGCATATCTCCGCAGAGGTGCTCGAGAAGCCCCATCCCGAGAGGAAGCTGGCGACAAAAGAGGAGGAGCACCGGGAGGAAAAGAAGCGCTTCGACCAGAGCATAACTGGATACCCGGTTAGCGAAAGCGAATACGTGGAGCTGCGCAAGAAGCTCTGGAACCAGCAGCGAGGCTACACGCTGAGGGGCGCAAGCCTCGACGTCGTGACCCGCCACGTGGAGGAGAACTGCAGGGACATGGCGCTTGTCTCCAGGCACGATTTCAAGAACGAGAGGATGCTGCTCTATTCCTTCAAGCTGGAGGGGGCCGGCTGCCTTCTGACCGTAATCGTTAAGGAGGATGAGGAGTTCATCCATCTCATAATGAAGCTATACACAGAGAACAGGGAGATGCTGGCCCCTCTTCTTGACAGGGTATCCAGCATAATAAGGTACACCATAACCACCGAGACTGAGGCGAGGGAAGTCGAGAAGGTGGAGATAAAGAAGATCATCAACATCATCGATTCGATTGTCCAGAGGTCGAATATCGCATCGGGCGGCGAGGAAGGGGAAGTCACCGAGAAGAAGACGAAGATAACCGACTCGGTGGTGCAGAGGACAGATGTCTGAGCTTTTTATTAATTCAGTCCAAAATGATAATTGATATTATGGCCAAGGGATGGGAGAGGTCGGAAGCCGTCGTGGCGCAGAGGCTCAACGTCTTCCAGCTGGGCGGACTGTTCGTCAAGAAGATACGTGTTCTCGAGAAGGAGGTCGCTATCCTCGAGGAGGATGGAAAGCCGCTGAAGAAGTTCGAGAGGGGCGAGCATAAGGTCGCCGGCATGTTCTCCGGCTCAAGGAGGAGCGTCGCATTCTTCGATGTCTCGCCGAAGACCCTCCGGAGGGAGGTAAAGGATTTGTGGACCAGGGACGACAAGGAGATATTGGCGGACGTCGAGATGGAGCTGTCCATCTCCGACAGCGAGAAGCTGAGGAACTCCCTGATGAGCAGGAAGGATGTGGTAACGCTGGAAGACGTCTGGGGGGAACTCAAGGGCGGGATAGCGGGGGATGTCATGGGGCCTGTGGTGAAGAAAAAGAGCGTCGACCAGCTGCAATCCGACAGGAGGACAGCCAGGGAGCTGCAGGTGGCTGCGGAGGTCGAACTCAGGAAGAAACTGGAGATCTCCGGACTTGACCTGCTCTCATTCTCTGCGCACTTCATACTGCCAGAAGACTACAAGGACTACCTCAAGAGCCGCGGAAGGATGAAGGAGGGCGAGGAGAAGGAGGCTGCGGCGCTGGAGGGCGAAACCGCCAAAGCAGTGCGGGAAAGGGAGCTGGGCGAGATAGAAGGGACGGTCGAGGACAGGGAGAGCGTGCTCGATGCGATGGAAAGGGAAAGGATAAAGAGGGAGGCTGAGATGGAGATGGAGGAAGAGGAGGCCCAGCACGACGTCCGGGACGCCGTCGAAGCCATGCGGCTCAAGGAAGTCAAGGACCTGCAGAAGATGGCAAGGGACAGCAAAAGGAAGAAGCTCGGACTGGAGTCGCTGAAGGGCGTATCCCCTGATGGCGGCCTGGAGGAAAGATACGGAGAGCTGCAGGAGGCGATGGAAACGACCGAGAAGAAGTACTTCAACAGGAAGATGGACAAGGAAACGTTCACCAAACTCATGCAGAACTATGAGCAGGAGAAGACCGAGCTCGAGGTGAAGATGAAAAGGGGCAGGAAGAAGGGTGGATGAATGGAGGAAAACACGCACGACATGCTGGAAAGGATTGAAAGCCTGGTCCCGGAGTACAGCTATTCGAGCATCGAGGATATCGTCAGGACCGACGAGAAGATAAGGGAGTTCCTCCTGGAGAGGATAAAGGAGATAAAGGACCGCCTTTTCCATGTTGTGCAGATAAGCTACGAGCTCGAAAGGGACAAGCTAAGCGAGATAGCCGAAGGCGTCTGGGAGGATGCCGACATCCTGCTGGACCGTGTGGAGAACAGCAGGACATCATCATTGAAGGGCGACAAGAAATGCTGCGAGGAATGCAAGGAAAGGATAGACAAGGACATCCATAACCTCATAAGGAGGGACAGGCAGCTGCTGCTGGCGATGCGGGACATGAGGAGGATAGTTCATTTCCTCTACAATGAGCTGCTGGAGAAAGGGAGGGAAAGTCAGTTTATTAAAAGCGCGGACCAAATTAAAAAATACGCCGCTGAGATAACCGCGCTGCTTCAGGAAAGGGAGAAGAGCATATTTGGCGAAGGTGGATGACATGAGCGAATGGGTGAAGGCCAGGGGGGAAGCGAAGAAGGAATTCAAGATGATGGATAAGCTTGTGGAAGGCTACGGCTATGCCGAGCCCAAGCATGCGGAGGTCACCGACAAGCACTTTAGGAGGCTCCTGGCGGACGAGATAAATAAGTCGAGGGACTTCCTTTTCCCGATGATAGAGGCCGCCTATATCGAGAGCAATATGGACAACGCCGGCGCCCTCGAGGAAGTGATGCAGTGGCTCGACGTCTTCCTGCTGGAGCTGGGGCTGCCCCTCGTGTACAACGAGAAAGCAGGCTACAGGGAGTTCGCCAGGCTTATCAAATCCGATTCCGGCCTCATTGAAAACGGAGAGACGCTGGCCGGGGTGATAAAGAAGATGCAGGACGAGGTCCTCCACGGAAGGAGCGGCCCGGTCGTCAGGAAGTGCGCCCAGCTGAAGAATTACCTTACTGAAATGCTCACGCTCTTCAAGAGGAGAAGGCATTCCCTCGCCGGAGGCTGAAATGGATTGGAACACCGAGAAGGAAGAGGAAGATTCCGGGCAAGACGTAGAGCCGGCGAGGAAGATGCTGGAAGCCGAGGCCGACAGGAAGGAAGAGGGCGCGAAGGGCAGGCTTGACGAGATGCTCTCCGAGAAGAATATGGAGTTCTGCCCGAGATGCAGCAAGAAGGCCGGCTCCAGGATAGACTGGGCCGGCAAATGCTGGTGGGAGGGCTGCGGCAAGGTAATCTGCCGGGAATGCTGGAATGTCCACCAATACCGGTTCTGCAGGGAGCATGCGAAGAGCGTCATTGGCGAGCCCGAGGAGCAGGCGAAGAAGAGGGAGTTCTTCGAGGAGGAGAATGCCGGCGAAGAGAAAGATAGGGACCTGAAATTCGACCTGCGCGCCATGCTGGAGGAGCACGACGACAGCAGGAAGGAGAAGCTCAAGTACTACACCGCCGAATACGCGAACTGGCTCATAAAGAATATGGAGAAGCACGGGCCCATTGACTGGACGCCGAAGGAGTTCCTCCGGAAGGCCGTGGCCAAGCCTGACAAGAAGGATGATGAGGTCGCCATTGGCATAAGCGTGAAGAAATGGATAGGGAGGAAGGTCAGGCTCTCCGTCATTGTAACAACCTTCGATGCCGGCGAACAGCTGGATATCAACTCGCTGGCCGCATCCCTGCGCCTGCTTTCCAGGAAGCACAAGGGCTACAAGCTCATCGTCCTGGTCGCCGACGGCGCGAAGCTGGACGCGGTCAACTTCGCCAACAAGTTCAACGAGAAGGAGTTCTCGCTCTACCTTGTGGAGCCCAGGAAAGGCAACCTCTATTTCAACATCAGCGACCCGGTGACGAGCGGCTACTCCGCATGGTTCAACCAGAAGAAGGAGCCCTCCGGCTTCAGGGAGAGGCTTAAGAAGCTCGCCGACCTGGTCTCCGGCAAGCTCGTCGTATCGGAGAAAGCCGCCTCGAAGGAATTCGGGTTCGGCGAACAGGACGTCCACAGGATACTCAAGTCATGCAGGTTCCTTTCGCACATCCCGGAAACGGACACGTTCGTCTTCAAGGAAGACTAGAGCATCTTAAGGAAATTCCAGCATAGCTCCCCTATCTGCGAGGAGTAGCCGCCCTCCAGCGCTATGAAGGCCGGGAGGTTGAGCTCCTTTATCATCTTCCCTATCTTCTCGTAGCCCCTCTCCGTCACCCTGAGCCCCCCCAGCGGGTCCTCCATGAACGTGTCGAAGCCCATGGAAACCGCCAGAATCTCAGGCCTGAAGCCGCTGACGATGACCATCGCCTTCTCTAGCATCTTGAGGTATGTTTTTTCGTCGGTGCCTGAGAACAGGGGGAAATTGTAGCAGTTCTTTTCCGACTTGAGGCCGGTCATCGGGTAGAGCGGCGCCTGGTGCAATGAGACATAGATAACGGATTCGTCCCCCATGAATATCTCCTGCGTGCCGTTACCGTGGTGGACGTCCAAATCCAGGATCGCCGTCTTCCTGCCCAGCTTCCTGACCGCTATCGCCAAATTATTGAAGTAGCAGAATCCCTCGAGGCTGCTGCGGCCTGCATGATGCCCCGGCGGCCTGGCAAGGGCGAAGCCGCGGAGCTTGGCCGCCTTGATAGCTGCGCCGGCTGAAAGGAGGGGGTACTTTATGTCAATGGGCGGCGTCTCGACGTCCGAGTAGTCCCTGCTCCTTACCTTTTCATAATGCTCCACCGTGTGCACAAGCAGTATGTCCTTCTTCGTTGCCGGCTCGGCGGGGACGAACCTGAAGTCCTTCTCCTTCAGGACGGCGTAAATCCTCTTAACCCTCTCCGGGCTTTCGGGATGCCCCGGCGTGCTGTATCCGGTGCATTCCGGAGAATAGACGACCAGCATAATTATTATCTAATAACAGGGGGAGAATAATATAATATGTTCATCCCTTTCGGCCGGAAAAGATCCCGCCTCGACAGGATAATGGGCGCATTCCATAGTGCAGCATCCTCCATGAAAAAGGGAGCGAAGAAGCTGTCAGGCGCCAGGTACGCTTTCCAGGGCGTGCCGCAGAAGCTCGTGAGGATGAGAAGGTCGGCGCGCTACGCGGCCGGTGACGCGAAGCGCGAGGCGAAGAAGATATCCAGCCACACGGAGTCCCTGCTGTTCTCACTGATAATAGTGCTCGCCATCATCATGGTGGCGGGAGCGGGGAATGCGAACTTCATCAACTCGCTGGTTGCCCTGCTCCTTCTTGTGCTCATAGTCATCATCTACATGCAGCTGAAGTTCCAGAAGGGCATGCTGGAGCAGTACGTCCCGAAGATTGCGCTCGTCAGGATAACCATGTGCCGGGCCTACTCGGAAAGGGTCAGGACTGTCAACCTGTACGGGGCAAAAGACAGGATGGACAGGATAAGAAGCGTGAGGAGCCTGAAGATAGGGTACGAGGTGGTCAACGACAGCTTCAGCCCGGTTTCCATCCAGAGCACCTCCCTCGAGGTGAAGCTGAGAAGGGGCGGCGTGATATCCATGCCGCCGACCATGTCCATACTCAACGTGGAGCCGAAGAGGGCGTCCGGCACCGAGGTTACGTTCAGGCTGCCCAGGGAAGTGGACTTCGACTCCATCGACTGGGTGGAGCTGCAGATGAAAGGGAACTGCGAAAAGAAGGTGAGGACGGAGCCGCATCTCTATGTGAACATCATGATAAGGGGGGGAAACCCCGAGCTCATTTTCGAGCCTTTTGAGAAGTTCCGGAAGCGGCCGGAAATAGCTGGCAGCAGCCCGAAAAAACATTTATAAGGGGGGCGGACCAATTATATACAGATAACTATGAAGATGAAAGCACAAGCAGCAATGGAGTATTTGATGACATACGGATGGGCGATACTGATAGTGATAATAGTGGCAGCAGCGTTATACGCCCTGGGCGTATTCAATCCAGCGACATGGACAGGTACGAGATCTACAGGCTTCGCCAACATAGGTTCGCCGGTGGACTGGACATACAACAATAACGGGACGTTCAACATAATGGTTAAGAATGCAATCGGATCCCCGATAACCATACAGACAGTTACGGCGAACTGCGGAACTGGCACGCCCCCGACGGTGACCTTGACGAACACGACAACCGGCCTGACAATCGGAGCCGGCGGCACGAAGGAGTTCAGCGGAACTTGCTCCAGTCTCACGGCTGGCAGCAGTTACTCGACCCAGGTATCAGTAACCTACACGAAGACAGGCGGGGCATACACGCAGACAGACACGGGAACCGTCACTGGTACCACAGTCTAAGTCGTCGTATAGCACATCAAATCCATCCGGGGAAAGACACTATTTGATTTTTCAACTTTAGGTTTATTTCTGCTTCTTGGCAGTTCACTGCCACCGTCTCTTCTTGGCGGGTACAGTCATTTGAATCTTGTTCATATCTATACGGTTTTTAAGCAGCAGCAACCAAATATACTTATGACCATGAAGATGAAAGCACAAGCAGCAATGGAGTATTTGATGACATACGGATGGGCGATACTGATAGTGATAATAGTGGCAGCAGCGCTGTATGCGTTCGGCATCTTCAACCCGGCAACGTGGACCGGGACCAGGGTTACGGGATTCGCGAACATCGGGTCACCCGTGGACTGGACATACTATAATAACGGGACGTTCTACATAACGGTTAAGAACGCAATCGGGTCCACGATAACCATATCCAGCGTTACGGCGAACTGCGGAACTGGCACGCCCCCGACGGTGACCCTGACGAACACGACAACCGGCCTGACAGTGGGCGTCGGAGGGACCAAGGAATTCACAGGGACATGTGCCACCATAGCGTCTGCCAGCAGCTACTCGGTGCCCGTTTCTGTGAGCTATACCAAGGGCAGAGGAGTCTATCCGCAGACAGATATAGGAACGGTCACCGGCTCGGTAGTATAGGCCGTAATCCCTGGCAATTGACCACGCAGCTTATCGGTTTTACATCCCAGGTTTTTTCTGTTTTTAAATACACAGGCTCATATCTATGGTTATGTGGAAGCAGGTAATGGTTGTCAGGAAGGACCTCAGGATGAGCCAGGGCAAGCTTGCGGCGCAGGTCGCGCACGCATCCCTTGAATCGTACAAGCAGACGCACTTCGAGAGCCAGCTGGAATGGGAGGCCTGGGGATCGAAGAAGGTCGTGCTGAAGGCCGAAGACCTGAAGGAGCTCATGGAGATATACGGCAGGGTGAAGAAGTCGAAGCTGCCTTTCGCGCTCATAAAGGATGCGGGAATGACGGAGGTCGAGCCTGGAACCATAACAGTCCTTGGCATCGGGCCGGCCAGGGACGAAGACATAGACAAGATAACAGGAAAGCTGAAGATGCTCTGAGAGCCTGGATATTTTGGCATCCTGCTACCATAAAGCCTGAGGCTTTATGAAAATGGATGCAGATGGACGGGATTCATCTGCCGTCTGAAACCGGGGATTTCTCCGCGATGCAACGGAACAATATTAATATAAATCATGACCAATTAACTACAGTAAGATAATGGTGATTACATTGGCTGATGAGAATGCGGCAAAGCAGAAGGATGTGCAGGAGAAGGTGCTGATATACCAGATCCTTCAGAACCAACTGGAGGAATTCAACAAGCAAGCCGCCGCGCTTGAGAGCAGGATTGGCGAGCTGGAAGTCACCGGGAACGCCCTGAGGGAGATAGGGAATTCGGAAGAGGGCGCGGAAACGCTGGTCCCTATTGGCGGCGGTTGTTATGCCTACGGCAAGCTGTCCGACAGGAGCAAATTCCTGGTGGAAGTTGGCGCCGGCATAATGGCGAACAAGACGCTGCAGGAGGCCGCTTCCCTGATTGAGGAAAGGAAGAAGGAGGTCGACGGCGTCAACGGCAGGCTCCAGTCCGAGATGCAGAAGATTTCGACTTCGATAAACACGATAATGCTGGACCTCCAGAAAATCATGCAAAGGGAGAAGGCCGCCAAAGGCGCCGTGGAGAAGGAAAGCGGAGAAGAGCCGGACGACGACGTGATCGTTGATTAGTCGCGGCCTGGTATCCTAATTTCCCGGAAGCTGACTTTCTTGCTCTCGACAAGCTCCCTGATTCTCTTTTGCTCGGGCTTCATCCTGGATTCTGATGCCTTGAATTCGATGAATACGATGCCGTCCTCGTTGAACTGGACGCCGTCAACAGGGTTCCCTATGAACCTGAAGTTGTGCTCGTCATATGGATAGGATTCCATGAAAGGGAAGAACTGCTCCGTCATCTTCCCGTATTTCACGCTCATGCTCTGCTTGGAGTGCAGCGTTTCGCCGAGCTTCCTCCTCAGTCTAAGGTAGGCCCTTGCAAGAAATAGCAGCGCCAGGACCAGAAAAGCCACTGGCAGCAGAAGTTCCCATGTCATCTGATCTTTCCCAGTATGTCAATGAGCTCTTTGACGTCGCTGATTTCGTAATCGGGCTTCAGCGACCCTTCCTTCGCCCTCGTCCATTCGCCGTATTTTGCCAGGACCGTCTTTATGCCCAGCTTTTTTGCGCCCAGGATGTCCCTGTTCGGGTTGTCGCCGACGAATACGACTTCGCCGGACTCCAGGCCGAGCTTCTTCAGGGCCACTTCGTAGGGCAGCGGGTCTGGCTTGAGCCTGCCCTGCGCGTCATCGGTGGTGACCACTACGTCAAAGAAATCTGTGATCTTCATCGAGGCCAGCCTGAGCCACGCCTTCATGCGCGGGGCGTCGCTGACGACTGCGAGCCTGTATCCCTGCTCCCTGAGCATAATCAGCGTCGGGATTACATGAGGATAAGGCTCCAGGAAGCTCGTCTTTACTCTCCTGTAGGCGATTATTCCGCTGGCGAGAATCTTCCAGTCAATCCTGCCCAGCGTCTTTTCCAGGAACTTCTGGAATATCCTGCCGTACTCTATCCCGGATTCCTCATAAAGGGACCAGAGGATGCGCATCGCCTTCTCCTTCTTCATGGGAAGACCGGCATCAATCATCGCCGTTATGGCCGCCTCGCAGCTCATCGTCTTCATCTTGAGGAAATCCACAAGCGTGTTGTCGAGGTCGAAAAGGACCGCTTTGATCTTCATGAATAAAAAATGATTCTGATATTAAAAACATGAAAAATCCTGTGGATTTGACTTTTTCTTGCCATTTTTTGACTGGACGCCGATATAAGAAAATTAAACGGCTTTTGGGTGGAAAATGGAACAAAAAACAAAAATGGAATATATTTCCAAATTTTTTGGGGCTTTTCCGAAAATAAAAGGAAAGAATTTTTTCACTAAAACGGCAGCAAGAGGGGCAAACATTTAAATACCCAAGTTAATTATTATTCGTAGACTATGCAAAAGATTCATATGTGCTTGTCCAAGATGAGGTCAACCTTGGCAGGCACAGTTGTCTACACATCCCCAGTGAACATCTTCGTGTCAGTGTATTGCTGATGCGGGGATGATTCTTTTGTTTCAAAAGATGACCCAAATCGGATGCAAGTTCTTGAAAAATATGGACGCGGGGGGTGAATCCTAAATTACCGTCTGTGTAATCTTGGCTTCCGTCCTCCAGCCCGAATTGCGACAGGGGACCTGGGACGAAGCAAAGCCCTAGGAGCTAAGCCTCGCGTCCGGAAGATGCAAAAAGGAAAATATTATATTGCCACAAGGTGTATTTAAAGATTTCATTATTATCATGGCCGAATTAATATTTGGTGCGAACTTGTATTTATGTTAACTGTTATAGTCTTGCTTTAGAGTCCTGCAAAAAAGGAGGAATATATTTCCGTTTAAAAATTGCGCCAGGACTCTCAGGATTTTTCCTGCTTCGGCTTATTTTCTTCCTTTTCTTTCTTTGCGTGTATCGCTTTTGCGAACCTCTTGATCTGTTCCAGCGGGTTCTTGTCGTCCTCTATCTTGGAGCCTATATGGATGCAGTTCGCCCCCGCCTGGATAAGCTTCCTGGCCTGTTCCGGGGTCTTCACGCCGCCTGCAATTACTATGCTCAGGCTGCACATCTCCCTTACCGCGGCGACTATGTCGACGGGGACCGGCGATGGCGCCCCGGAGCCGGACTCAAGTATCACGAACCTCATGCCCATGTACTGGGCAGCCATAGAATATGCGACCGCGAGATCTGGCTTGTCTCTGGGCAGCAGCTTAGCCTCCCCGACATAGCCCACGGTCTGGCCAGGCTCGAAGACAAGATATGCTGTCGGTATCGGCTCTACCCTGTATTTCTTTATCATCGGTGCGCTGAGGGACTGGGCGCCTGTTATCCAGTACGGGTTCTTGGAATTCAGCAGGCTCATGAAGTATATGGAATCAGCGTATCTCGTGACGGTGCTGATGTTCCCCGGGAATATATGAAGCGGTATTGAAATGGTCTCCTTTATGAGCTTGGCCATCCTGTCAAGGGCATCGCCCTGGGCTCCTATGGAGCCCCCAAGCATTATGATGTCGGCGCCGCCCTCCTCCAGAAGCCTGGCAAGCTTCAGCGCATCCTTTGGCTTCTGCTTGTCGGGGTCGATGAGCCCCATGAACACGCCCCTGCCAGAAGAAGTGATGCCGTTGATGTATTTCTCCACTTTGCCTATCTTTATCTTGCGGCTCTTTCTTGGAATTATCTTTCCGAAGTATCTCCTTACCTTGACCTTCATTCTATAGAATTAGTTCCAAGTTTTTAAATGTGCCTCCGACAATCTTATCTATGCTCCTCATAACAGGCGCTACCGGCTTCATCGGGAAGAAACTGATAGAGGCCCTCTCGAAAAAAAATCATGACATAAGGGCACTGTGCATCAACGAAGCGGACTCGAAGAATCTGCCTGTCAAAGTGGACGTGGCATTCGGCGACATAACGAGAAAGGAAACGCTGAAGAAGGCGTTCGAAGATGTCGACACGGTGGTCCATCTTGCCGGCATCGTCTCCTACTCGAAGCCGAGGGAGGAGATCTTCAGGATAAACGTCGATGGCACGAGGAACGTCCTGGAGAGCTGCGGGAGCGTCGGCAGGTTCGTCTTCCCCTCCAGCGTCTCGGTTTACGGGGAAATAAAGCGAGATGAAAAGGCCGGCGAAGGCTATCCGCTGGCCCCGGGGAACCCCTACGGCGAATCCAAGGTCGAAGCCGAGAAGCTTATCCTCGATTCTGGTCTGAAGAGCGTCATATTGAGGATTGCACCCATCTATGGCGCAGGGAGCCCCAACTGGGAGAACAACCTCAGGCTCCTGGAGCGCGGGTTCCCGATACCGAACACGAAGAAAAAGACTCATGTTGCACATGTCTCCGATGTGGTCCAGGCCTTCGAGAGGTCTGTAAAGCGGGGCAATGGCGTCTATAACATAGCCGGCAGGGAGCCGATGCCCTTCGTCGAGTTCGCGGAAACGATAGTCAGGATGCTTGGGAAGAAGCCCAGGAGGCTGCCGGCGTTCATCGTCGATCTGCTGGCCAGGGCAAAGGGCATGAAGGCCTACCTAGACGTGCTGACCATGAACCGCCACTATGTCATAGAAAAGGCCGAAAAGGGGCTGGGATACGAGCCCCGCGCCGATTTCAGGGCGGAAGTCGGCCGCATGATAGAATGGTACAAGAAGCTCGACTGATATCGATTTTTTCGGAAATAAATCCCCATGTATTTGGTTTTGCCTTGTTTTTTTATCACTTTTTAATCCGAAATAAACATCTAGCGTAACATTTATAAAGCGGGATAGCATAGTTAAATTGAAGATTATTTGGGAGGTATCAAAATGGCAAAAGTCAAGAAATACTATGAAATGAAAGTCGGCTCGAAAAAGCACGTATTCACAGGGAAATCACCAAGGCAGGCTGCTTTGAAGGCGGCTGCGAGGGGCTTTACGGACATAAAGCTTAGGGAAAGGGGAAGGAGAAACAAGGACGGAACATTCTCGATTCACAAGTTCAGGGGTTCTGTCAAAGTGATAAGCGCCCCGGACAACAGGCCCTCATGGCTTCCGGCGAAGGTAAAGAAGCCCTCGGTGAGCAAGGTCGGCGTCGACAGAGTAAAGAAGTTCTAAGCGCCTGCGGCGCTTGACTTCTTTTTTCTTTTATTTATTCTTTATTATTTTTTTATTCCATCTCGTAAGAGAAAAAATCTTAGCCCTTTCAATTACCAGGGTTCCGCTGCCATTATAAAGCAGGGAAGAATGCGGCGAACAGGCTTCCATAGAAAAGCGTGATTATCAGGTTAATCAGGAAGACCGGCGCGAACCTCACGCCCTCCTTTATCCACACCTCCCCGCCCTTCTTTTTCAGCTGCGCGACTTCCTTTTCCGTGAGGCCCCTCCACTTGTCTGATATGAGGACATCGCCCACCCTGAGCTTGCTGGAGGGGATTTTTTTCTTGAACAGGTCCCCCTCCACCGCCCTGGCATAATAGAGGAATGTAAGGATGACCAAAGACAATACTGGCATGAGCAGGATTCCGTAAAAGCTGGACAAGGGCACGTCGAATGCCTGCCAGAAGTAAACCGAAATGGAAGTTGTAAATGCAACCAGCCCGAAGAAGACGGCTGCCAGAAGCTTCATGTTGCCCTTCAGGTTCCTGATGAATGTGCCGTAGACCCTGGGCGTCCTCAGTCCGAGGGCCAACGCATAGATGACGAGGTAAAAGAGCGATACTATGAAGAAATTGAAGAACATGGTCATCGGGAACGGCATAATCCCCTCGACGACCTGGGTGAATCCTGAAGCGGTAGGAAAAAGGAATCCAAGCGCGCCTAGGAGCCATGCGTCGCCGTCGCCCCACTGCCTGAGGTAATATAGGAGCAGGCCGAAGCCGAGGAACGCCAGGCCAACCAGAAGCGAATTCACGATTATCGAGATGTCGCCGAGGAAAAAGGCGAAAGCGCCCCTTATGGCGAGCGCCGCGATTATCATGGAATAGGGAAGCCAGTCATTGAACTCCGTGTAGCGCAGGTCCCAGTAGCCGCCAAGGCCGAAACCGGCAATGCCCACGGCGAGCAGCAGCAATTCGAACATACAGATAATATGCCGTCCTATGTAAATAAAAATTCCTGCCGGCGGGTCCCGTTTGGAAGCCTGCAAATCCGCTTAAATAATTTACCAATGAACTATTCTTGGATTCTCATGCAGCAGTGGTGGGAAGTCCCCGGCCATCTGGAAGTTAAAGGCGGTGACCTCCATATAGAAGGATACCTGGCGCACAAAATAGTTGATGATCTATACCCGCTACACATGGGGGAGAGGGTCCTTTTTGTTTACAGTACACCGTGGCTCAGGCAGAACGCGAGGGATGCCAAAAGGGAGCTCGAAGGCGCGGACGTTTTCTATGCCGGAAAGGCTCTGGAGTTGCCTGAGCTGGTGAGGGCGGCGGGGGAAGAGGGGCTAGGCTTTGATGCCGTCTCTCCAGTCGAAGTTGAGCTGGCCCTGAAGATGGGGATAAGACCAGAAAATGTCCTTATGACATATGAAGCTTCCGAGCTTGGCATGGCTTATGCCGCATCAAAGGGCGTGCCAATCAATATGAATTCGAAAGGGCAGCTGCGGGATTTCTACAGGCTGGTCGCGGGGCACCCCGAATTCAGGGGGGCAGAGGTCATGCTCAGGAGGGGCAGCGCACAGGAAGGCGCAGGCTGGATTGACGACAACACAACGATTGGGGCTGACTGCAAATTCGGCATCAGGGAGGAAGACATAGTCCGGGAAGCACTGGCCGCCAAGAACAACGGATTGGATGTCGCGGGATTCCATCATCATATTGGCTCAGGCTACGGCCCGGAAAGCGCCGATGTCTTTCTTAGGCATGCCAGAAGGCTGGCTGAACTGACCGCAGAAGCCATTGATTCCGGAGTTGATACCATTGACAGGATTGATTATGGAGGGGGCTTCGGGGTAAGATACCGGGGAGAGCAAGCATTCCTGGAGCTCGGCGACCTGCACAGGAGGGCCATGGATATGCAGAGGGGCGTCCTGCACGACCGAAGGATGAGGGCCATGTACGAGCCCGGGAGAAGGATTGCCAATTGCGGCGTGATGCTGATGCGCGTCGTAAGGACCGGTGAGGAGTACATTCCTTTCATAAGGATGAATGCCGGCTTCCCGGACTTCCCGAGGCCCGCAATGTACGGCGCATACCAGCACATAGTGCCGGTCATAGACACGTTAAGAGAACCTGGCAGGGAGGTGCAGATAGCCGGAAGGATCTGCGAATCCGGCGATGTCTGGACCGGGGGGAAGCATGCGAAAAGGCCGATGCCCGATGTCAAAAAAGGCGAGTGGCTGGCGCTCCTGAACATATCATATGGTTCAGCGATGCGCATGAGGGATTACTGCCAGTTCCCGCCGCCTCTTGACATAATCGCTGACGGAAGCGGCTGGCACACGGCCGAGCCTGTGGAGAGGCACGTGAACAGGGAGCATCCGGAATACTTCGACGCTTTAAGAGATTGATGGGGCCGCTGAGATTTTCACCTTCCTGCGCCAGCTTGCTTTCCGTGAACGCTTTTATGTGCCTGCCTGCGCAAAAGGGTTTGAACTCAGGTCTGAAGCTCCCGAAGCTCCGATGCTAGACCAGTGCAGAACCCCTCAAGCATGTTTTGGGTGAGCCTCAGCCTTTTGTGGCATGCGGCAGCACCCGTAAAAGGCTCGGGGGGTTTAACTACACCACGGCCCCATTCCTTCAAATTTATATTGGGCGATAAATAAATAAACTAACGCTGCGCCCGACAGAAATCGTAAATCGGGCGAATGAAAAGCGTTGGATTTTTAAATTTAGGATACAATAATACACCATGAAAATTATCAGTGCAAGGAATCTGATTCCGGTTTTCGTTTTAACCGTGCTTCTGTCGGCTGTCGGCTTTGCCGCGGCGCAGCAGCTTGGGATAGAAATCTCCCCGGAGGAGAGGACCGTCAATCTGGGGAAATCGGCCGTTTTCGAAATCACGGTCACCAACGACTTCGGCAACTTCGATGAATTCTACCTTTTTGTCACAGGAAGCCCCTCGAACTGGATCAATATCGACAGCGGGTACCTGAGGCTACCCCCGCATTCCTCCAGCAAGGTCAACCTTAGATTCTACCCCAACGACCAGCCTGGTGTGTACGAGTATGAGGTGTTCTTCCAGTCGGTGAACGACCCGTCAAGGGTGGTGAGCAGGAAGGTCATGCTGAAGGTCCTTGGCGAAAAGGAGGACAGGATAGATGTGCTTGGGCATGACATCTCCAAGGGCGAAAGCGGAGTCAGCACGGAGGTGGATTTCCTCTCGACCGCGGAAAAGGAGGTCCTGATTGACTACTCGGTTTCAGGCGATTCAGGCAAGATCATTATCACGGAGACCCTTTCTTTCATGGTGGATGGCGCGAAGAACATAACACACATCATCCCCATCCCGGCTGACATAATAGCCGGCATGTACACGGTGAAAGTCAAGGTGAGGAACACCGGCGACGAATTCCAGAACTCATTCGACATCCAGCCAGTCCACGACATGAAGCAGGTGGAGGAGGCGAGGAAAACGCCCCTTTTCGATGAGACCAAGATAACAGTGTCCAATGAGGGCAACGTGGTCGAAAAGGAATACAGGATCGTGTCCAATGTCCCGACAGGCTTCGTAACATTCTCACAGCCGCCCAGCAAATGCCAGGACAGCGTCTGCGAATGGATACTGAGCAAGCTGAACCCAGACGAGAGCGCGCAGATCGTGTTCAGGCTGGAATACTGGCCGCTCTTCGCGCAGGGCCTTCTGATAGGCGTACTGGTCGTTTCGTTCTTCGTCTATGGGGTGAGGAGGGCGATAACGCCTTCGCTCAGGAAAAGGATAGACACCAGCAGCGGGGGCATCTACACGGCTGTCATTGAGGTGAAGAACCCAGGCAAGAGGATCAGCAACGTTGTCATCAGGGATGAGGTCTCGCCGCTTTTCAAGGTCAGCGGGGCGTTCGATACCGTAAAACCAGAGGTAAGGGAGACCGAAGCGGGGACGGAGATTGTCTGGTCGCTCCCGGAGATGGAGCCGAAGGACCACAGGATACTCCACTACACGATTACGCCGCTGATAAACGGCCACCTTAAGGTGCCCAGGGCATCCATGAGGTACCTGACATCCCGCGGCAGGAAGGCGAAGGCGGACACCAGGGAAAGGTATATTTCTGCCTAGCTGCGCAGAATGTGCATGGCTGCATCAAATTTTTAAGGATTGCGGGTCATATTCTATTAAAGTCCCGAGGTAGCTCAGACTGGCTAGAGCGATCGGCTGTAGACGAGCACACCGTGATATGAACACGGTCTTATGAGTGTGTTTGTTGGACGCAGTCGCTCGAGAGAGACCGATAGGCCGGGAGTTCAATAAGCTTTTTGCCCGAGCAAGCGGACAAAAACCTTAAGGAAAAGCACGCTGACGCAAATGGCAAAGAGCTTGGGCATATCTCCCTCTCGGGATAAAGGGGACATGGCGTCTATTGATGTCGCTTTGGATGAACCGGACATATTTCTCTCTCCGTCAAATTTCGTTTTGTCAACTTACCTTTTTCAGAATAACCCTCTTCTCCTTTTCCTTGAAGGTTATGTCGAATTTTTCAAAGAAATCCTTCCTGCCGATCAGAACGGGGAATTTGTCGTCAACGTCCATTACCCTGACCTCCGCTGATATGCTATAATTCTCATGCCCGTGCTGAACGTTGATATTGACTTTTGACGGTATGGCATGGATTTTCCCTCCAACGCCAACAATGATTTCCGGCTTTCTGGATAAATCAATGCCGATATATTCGGCAATGCCTTTCGGTATCGCAGTAAAATCGGCACCCGAATCAAGAAGCGCGAGGACATCAAGGTGTTTTTTATTGCCTTTTAGCGTAACGGGAATTATTGGATAAAGCGTCGGTGGAAGCGGGGCAGGTCTCTCTATTTTCTTGTATTTGAAAGTCAGGGTCATAGTATCATTGTCTCTTTTCCGGGAACCCTTGTGACCAGGAACTTCTTTCCAGGATGTTTCTTCTCCGCATCCTTCAAAACTTCCTTCACGTTCTTGCCGTGAGAGACTATCTTATCGTCAGCGATGGCAATCCATTCGTCAATATAGGGTTCCACGTCAGCCTTCATAAAAAAATCGTAACTTTTCATTGAAACCACCTATACGTTTATTATTGACAATGGATATAAAAGTCCTCACTTATTCCTTATTCCTGGCTGTGGAACACATGGGAGACTCATTATAATGCCACTATCGTCCCCACTCGTGACTATTATTCTCTCCTGAGAGCCCTACAATCAGAAAATCAGAAACGCCCGTTGGGAAAGTGGCTGATTAAGTTTATAAATGCCAGCCTCAATTATATACTTGGCGGCCAAAGTGGAGAGGTCTACCCGTTCCCATCTCGAACACGGAAGTCAAGCTCTCCGACGGTCTGGGCTGTACTGGCTTCGGCTGGGAACCCCAGATAGCTGCCAATCCTTTTTATGATTTCTGCTCATTTGCCCCATTGGAATTGGCAATTGTGTTATTATCGTGATTTTTGGCCTGGTTTTCTGCTAAAATGTGTTGCTGTGCTTTCTCCGGGGGCATTGAGATGGCATAATTCGGTGTTTGTGCAACATTTTCTATCCACTTTCAATCCTCAGAAGCCTGTAAAGCTTTAAATTTCGCTGGCATAAAAATATTCAAAGTGCCTCGGTGGTGTAGCGGCCTAGCATTAGAGACTGTCATAAGCTTTTCGGGAAAAAGCCTAAGCAAAAACCGGGAAGCTTCGCAGAGCTCTCTAGACCCGGGTTCAAACACCACTCTTTTCCGAGAGCTGCCGCTTCTCCAAAAGAGCGGCGGTCCAGAAAAATGAAAAGATGGGTTGGAAATCCCGGCCGAGGCGCTTTCCATTTTAAATCAAAAGGCATATCTTATTGTTATGGGCAGCAACTTTGGCAGGATACTCTGGTACGTCTTCGCGACCACCAGAGGCGGCCCCACGAGGATTGCCATAATGGAGCTTCTGATCAAGAGGCCTTACAACATGCACCAGATAAGCAAGGAGCTCCACCTTGACTACAAGACCATCCAGCATCATATCAAGATGCTCGAGGAGAACAAGGTCATAACGCCAGAGGAGAAGAAGTATGGGACCATATACTTCCCTTCGGGCATGTTCGAAGAGGTTAAAGATATATTTAACGAGATAAAGAATAAAGTAAAGTGATAATGATGTTCGACGAGATTGTGCTGGGAGTGATGGGCTTAAATGTGCTCCTCACAGCCGCGCTCATAATAATTTACTACAGGAACCACAAGCTGATAAAGTCGAAGATGACGCTTGGCATGCTCTTCTTCGCCGCAGCCTTCCTGGTAGAGAATGCGCTGAGCTTCTATTTCTACAACTCGCTCCTGGCCCAGGGGCTGGACATGATGACCACCTTCAACCTCGTGGTCAAGTTCTTCGAGATGATAGGCATTCTCATCCTTCTGTTCGTCACATGGGAATAGATGGGAAAGATTTGGGTATAATTCTGTAGACATCTCGGGAAACTGATTTATAAGCACTTCCCGAATCCTTCTTTATGACCTGCATAGCATGCGGTTTGGAAAGCGAATTCCGATGCACCATAAAGGGGCTGACCGTCTGCCTTTGCTCCCAGCACGTGGATGAAAAAAGCAAGTACGATTCCATCGATTCTGAGAGGATTGCGGAACGCATCTGCTCCTGAGTACATGGATTGCTTCATAATGCCCGAGTGCGTAAACCTGAAACAGGAGATTGCCTCCTTGAGCGGGTTGGCCCATTGAAATCTCCAGGCCAACCCGCTTCATTCTTTTATATGTTTTTCTGCTAAATTCTAGGATAATATCGCATAGCATCGCTTGGATTTCAGGGATTGGCATGGATATCGATGATGGCAGGCTTGCGGAATTGGCCGCGAGGCATGGGACACCACTCTTCGTTTACAGCGGAAGCGCCATACGTAGCAACTATGGCCGAATAAGGGACGCATTCGGATACCCGGAGACAAGAATCCTGTACGCGGCCATGGCCAACTATAACCCGCGCGTGATGCGCACCGCAAAGAATCTGGGGATGGGCATACAGATTGAATCCATCGGCGAGATTGGCCCGGCCGAAAATGCAGGCTTCTGCAGTGATGACATGTCCTTCACCTCCTCAGGCACTTCCGCAGGGCACCTGGGCATATTGCATAATCGCAGGGTAAGGGTGGCCTTCGAATCATTGGGCGAGATTGATGACTACGGAAATGCTGCCGTGGGCTCAGTGGATAATGGATTTGCCCATGGGATAAGGATATCAATGGGCGGCCTGATGGTATTCGGAAGCGGGGCCAATGGCTGCAGGGACTCGAACATAGGCATTTCTCCGGAACAGGTGAAAGAGGCGAGGGCGCTGGCAAAATCAAGGGGACTGAGGCTCGGCGGCGTCCACGGGTACCTGGGGTCTAACATATCAGATCCGGGCTGCTTCAAGGCTTTCGCAGATTACCTGACAAAGGCCGCAGAGGGGTTCGATGGCCTCGAGTATGTGAACTTCGGCAGCGGCTTTGCCCTGGACCTGGATTTGAAGGAAGTCGGCGGGTACTATTCAGAAAAGATGAAGCGTCTTTCGGAGAGAATGGACAGAAAACTGACCCTTGAGATAGAACCTGGAAGGGCTCTGGTCGGCAGTGCTGGCGTCCTCCTTACAGGGGTGACAAGGGTCAAACCCCTGGATGACGGGGCACAGCAGGTGTATGTCGATGCCGGCTTCGGGGAGTTCGCCAGGCCATACATGTATAAGAGCGAGAGGGCGGGGTACCATGAGATTGCGGCTGTAGGCGCCGATTCGCAGAGGGAAGTAAGGTCACATATACGGGCGGCGACCGTCCTGCAGACGGACTTCCTTGGAAGGGACAGGATGCTCCCTGAAGTCCGTCCTGGGGACATCCTTGCGGTGAAGGATGCGGGAGCATATGCAATGGCGTCGGGCTTTCCTAGGCCAAGGCCGATATCGAAAAGCGTTTTTTTAAAATAAAATTGAGAGATATTTTCCTGTTCTTAAGCTACAAGCTGCAATTAAAATATAAAATCATAGCAACAATTAATTACGATAATGGGCCCGTAGCAGAAACCTTTTCCGGCCGAGCTTGCAAAAGCTTTCATGGAAAATGGGGCATGCCATGGGCAAGAAACGAGAATGGGCCCGTAGCTCAGCCTGGTAGAGCACCAGACGAGTGCGTTGCCGGAAGGCGGCGCGCCAGGTGAAGCTTTTAATGTCATAAGCCTTTTAGGTAAAGGCTTAAGCAAAAAATTAAAAGCGTGATAAGGACCCCTCAAAGGTTTTCCGTGAACGCTTTGGACGTTTACGGATAAATCCAAAGGGTCCGATGACAGAGCAAACCTGGGTGTCGCGGGTTCGAAATAGGCTTTTTGATAAAAAGCTTAAGCACAAACAGCAGCTTACGCTCGCAAGTCAAAAGGCTTACCGAACTCCCGCCGGGCTCGTTCATTTTCCTGCTTTTGGCAGTTGTACGGATTGTTTATATAAGATTTGTAGCATGCACTGCATAATCGACCAGCCTGTGCCCATAGGGGCCATGCTCGACTACGTAGCGCACGCTCTTTGCCCCCTTTCCAAGCATAACCTCTTTGATATCGGCTATGGTCTCCTCCCAAATGGGCCAGAAAATGCTGTCCGTTACTAAGACGTTCTTGCCTTCCACATCTTCATCATATCGCGGGTCAAGCGGGTCAATTTCACTGAATCCGCTTCTTGTTTCAGTTGCAATGCGATACCCAAAGTCCGTTCCCAGGGGGTGAACCCCAACGACTTTGCCGGGTGCATCACCATAATTGCGCGTTTTAAGCCAAGGGATTACCTTTCCGGCGTATTCATGAGTCCTCAAGTCCACCCTTTCTGCATATTTACCGACCTTCACTCCGGGCGTGCCTGGATTCATGCCTAATACGAAGAAATCATTGCAGCCGGATTTCTCCAGGGCCTCGACGAGCAATGGCATATGCCTCGAATCGTGCAAAACCCCTGTAACATTGCTGCCTCTCATAATCCTCAAAGCTGCCTTTTTTAGCCCCACGAACTGATTGTCCCTTATGTCCATTGCAGGCTCCATTGTCGCTAACGCTATCGGATCGGCATGCTCATGCAGTTTGACCTGCATTGCTCCGGTAAAAAGCTGTGTGTACGGATGGGCGCTGAGGGGTTCATCGAAAGGGAAGACCTTCAGCCTTAACCAGGGCGGGAAATATCGGGCTGTATATTCTACAGCCGGGGCTAAAAATGCGTTCACGCCATTCGCCACGCTATTTGTCACGCCCGAAGTCATTGTTCTCACTTCACTACCTATATTGCTCCAAGGTATTTGAGACCCAGGGCCCCGAGTACCATTTTACTAATGGAGCATGTATTGCCAGCCCTCACAGCTGAATAATGCCAGTCCTGGATCGCCTTAAATGGCGACCCGTCCGTGTCTCCGCCTATTTGCTCGAAAGTGTGAGGCATGCATTCTCTCATGTGCCTTCTGGGCCCGTACCAGTCTTCAGTATCCGTATAGCATGCGAAATTACCGACGCCGTGCCGGCCCAGATCCCTGACCAGTGCATTCGCTATGATGACGCCTTCCCCCTCATTCCCGAAATATTTTCGATTTTCGCATGCCCAGACCATCCCCCCCATTATGCTTGGGCCGATGATATTCCCTGAGCCCGATGCCGAGTTATCAACCATCAGGATTGCACCAACCCTTTTGTTCCTGAAACGGCTGGCTCCTGTTAACACCGGTCTGAATTCGCTGTGACTATCATAGCCTGGCGATTGTCTCAAAGGACCGTCTGGAGTGATGACTTCGACGTCATATCCTTTCGAGAACGCTCTTAAGGGTTCCTCGATATATCTCCATGCCTGCTCAGTGCCTCCGTGGTCGATGGGGCCGACGAACAGCGCCTTGCCGCCATTCCTGCCTTGCGATCCCAGTGCCATTCCCATGCATGATGCAATGCGATATGCAGTATCATGTACCGCTCTCCTCTTATCCCGAGTGGAACGGCCCTCCATTTTCAAATCCGCAAAGTCTACATCCATCATAATCACTCCAGTATTTCAATATCGTCAATAACCCTGTCGCCGCTCCTGTCGAATCCCTTCACCACCCTGAAGATGTTGCCGTTCTCCTGGTCTTTGACCAGGTCGTGGAAGCGCTGCGTGAAAGCTATGATGCTCGACCTGCTTCCCCTGCTTCCTATGCCGCCGATTATCATGACCTTCTTTTCCTTGTTGAATGGGTTGTCGAATTTCATTACGACGCCCACCCTCGGGTCCTTGTAGCTGTTGCCGGTGAATTTTGAAACGACCTTGAAATCGCCCTCCGTGTCAAAATAGAGGGGTATCTTCTCGTTCATCTTGTCTATCAGAATGTTGCTCTTCATATTGCCTATAAGTATTAAATTCTTTTGCATATCCTGCTCCTTGACCTCGGTGTCAAGCTTGTAGTGGGGGAATCCCGCATCATTTATGAATTTGCCGAGGAATACCCCGAAATCGAAGGCGTGCGGCCCTTCATGCGATTCCTTGTCGAATCTGCCATGCGAATACGGGTCTCCTATGACAATCAGCGCATCCAGCTTCCCATCGCTTATGAACGGGGAAAGGAATTTTACCATCTCCAGTTCTTTTGGGCTTTTCACCGGCGAATCGAGAAGAATGTACCCGTCATCATGAAGCTTCGCCGAGATGACAGGGGCAAGGACCTCGAATAACTTCGCGGTCATGCCATGGCGCCTCTCGGTCTTATACAGCCTCACAATGCCGGCCGACTCCAGCTTCCTCAAATAATAATATATCTTCTGCTCGTCCTCCTGCAGGCTCCTGGCGACGTCCAGGGCGCAGGCGGGCTGCCTTACAAGCTCCTTGACTATGCTCATGGCAATGGGGCTGTTGAGAACGCTCAGCTTTTCCGGCTCCACAAGTAGCGATTTGTACGCCTTCTTCCCGTTTTCGGTGTGCTCGACCAGCACATGATCCATGCAATTACCTCTCTTAATTTCCCAATTCCTGCATATTTCTTTGCGTTAACATTTATATATGTTATGATATTAATCAAAATATTGTGAATTATTTTATAACTAATTCGTGAAAAGATTTTTAAAGGTTACTTCTATAAATTATATAATCAACACAACTATTATTAAAATTTTCATAATATCTATCGCGAGGCAGGAGAACCTAATGGAAAGCCCCAACATCGTGAAAGTGGACTCAAAAGGAAGGATTCTAATTCCTGTTAATTTCAGGAACCAGATGGGCGTTGAAGAGGGCACCGAGATGATAATCGTCCCGGACGAGGACAGCAGCCACCTGAAGATCCTTCCCATAGCGAAGAACAGCGCCGCTGAAATCGTTATGCAATTGCACGATTCCTTCGGGAGCCTGGCATCCATCGCGGACGCCCTCTCTGCCAACGCCTTCAACATAATCGTCAGCGAGAGCAGAAGGATGGGGGACGGCATGTCCGAGTGGAGGATACTGGTCGACCTTGCAGGCCAAAATGACGGGGTCGACATGCTCAGGGACGTCATATCGAGCATCCAGGGCGTCAGGTCGCTGAAGATCCTCAGGAAATAGGCCTTCCGGAATTTTCCAGATTTACAGAAAACATGGGATTTGCCCTCTGCCAAATCACGGCAAAGGAGGAAAATAAAACCATTTTGGAATGAAATAGTTGAAAAAAAGCCAAAAAGCTTATATATTCGTATGTAATTTATTTACATTCATCTATTATAATCGAAATGGGGATTGTGTAGACTCCAGGGTGATTGCATCGATAGAAATAATAGAGCATGAGCTAGTTCCAAAGCATGAAATCTTGTCCGACAAGGAAAAAGAGGAAATTCTTAAGATTTTTGAGGCAAGCCTTGACCAGCTTCCCAAAATCTTGATTTCTGACCCAGTCGTGAAAATGGTAGAGGCCAAGCTGAACGATGTTATCAAGATAACGAGGGAATCGCCCACAGCCGGGGAGTCTGTTTATTACAGGGTAGTCGTGGAAAAATGAAGACTGTGAAAACAAAAAAGCCGATAGCTGGAACTATGGATTTCTTAACCATACTCAGGGCTTTCGAGAAGGAAAGGGGATGGGTCAAGTTCCAGATAGATTCTTTCAACCACTTCGTGGACTACGGCCTGCAGGAGATAATTAACGAGATAGGCACGATACCGCTCATGCCCGAGGTCGGCGACATAAAGCTGAGCTTCGGGAAGGTCGAGGTGGGCAGCCCGTACATAATCGAAGCCGACGGCTACAAGAGGTCCAAGGAGACCAAGAGCCCGCTCTTCCCGAACGAGTGCAGGATAAGGAACCTTACCTACGCTGCCCCGGTATGGGTGACCATAACGCCCATAGTCAACGGAATCCAGGAGAAGAGCGAGAAGGTGCACGTAGGAGACATGCCTGTGATGGTTGGCTCCAAGCTTTGCTCTGCCTTCGGCGTATCCGAGAAGGAGCTGATGGATGCGGGCGAGGATCCCGAGGACGTGACCGGATATTTCATTGTCAACGGCACAGAAAGGGTTCTGGTGCTGATAGAGGAGATTGCCGGCAACAAGCCCATATTCGAGAAGGACGGTGAGCATGTCAAGGTGAGGGTCAATTCCGAAAGGAGCGGCTTCAAGCAGAGGCACCTGATCGAGAGGAGGCCGGAGGGCTCACTGACCATATCCTTCGCGAACATAAGGAAGCTCTCCATCATAACGCTGCTCAAGGCGCTTGGGATGGCGACTGACAAGGAGATATGCACCAACGTAAGCACCGACCAGAGGATACTGAACGAGCTCTATGTCTCGCTTTACGAGTCCGAGGCCACCGATGTGGAGGAGGCCATAGACGTAATAGGCAAGAAGCTGAAGGTCTCCGAGGACTACAGGAAGGAGAGGGTCAACCAGATACTTGACAGGTACCTGCTGCCCCACATAGGCCAGGAGAAGTCGGCAAGGCCCATGAAGGCCAAGTACCTTGCGAGAATCGTGAAGAAGTCCATAGCGGTTTCACTTGGGATGATACCAGACGATGACATAGACCACTACAACAACAAGAGGCTGCTCATGGCAGGTGAACTGCTTTCGCAGCTGTTCAGGTCTGTCCTGCTGGGCAGGTGGGGACTGATTGCCAAGATGACCTACAACTACCAGAAGCTGACCAAGAGGGGCAAGCAGCCCTCAATACAGGGCATCGTCGAGGCGAATGCCGTCACGAAGCAGATACTTTCATCACTGGCGACCGGGAACTGGATAGGAGGAAGGACAGGCGTGAGCCAGAGGCTCGACAGGAGCTGCTACATAAAGACGGTCTCGCACCTGAGGAGCGTCGTGTCGCCGCTGACAACTACCCAGGAGCACTTCCAGGCAAGGGAGATACACCCCACCGAATGGGGCAGGCTGTGCCCGGCAGAGACGCCGGAGGGCAGTTCCATAGGCCTTAGGAAGCACCTTGCACTGCTTGCGGAGATAACCCCGGGCATAGACAAGAAGGAAGAGGAAAGGCTCATCAAATCCGTCGAGGCCGAGATGGAGAAGATCACCGGCAAGGAAGCACAGGAACCGGCCGATGTCTACTTCAACGGCGAGTTCATAGGCAAGACCCATGCACCTGCGAAAATCGCTGACAGCATAAGGAAGAAGAGGAGGGCGGGGCTCATAACATATCATCTGAACATAGTCTGCCACCAGGAGTTCAACGAGATCAGGATATATACCGATAACGGAAGGGTGAGGAGGCCGCTCGTCGTCGTGGAGAACGGCAAGGACAAGCTCACGGATGAGCTTATGGAGAAGGTGAGGAAGGGCGAAATCATGCTATCGCATCTGGTCAGGCATGGGGTCATAGAGTACCTTGATGCGGAAGAGGAGGAGAATTCCTACATAGCGCTCAAGAGGGAGAACCTGACGCCGGAGCACACCCACATGGAGGTCACCCCGCTTTCGATGCTCGGGCTGCCTGCGACGCTCATACCCTATCCCGAGTACAACAGGGGCGACAGGATAAACTACGGCGCAAAGATGGTCGGCCAGGCCATAGGCGTGCCTGTCGCGAATTACCTTGTCAGGACCGATACCAAGTTCAATACGCTGGTGTATCCGCAGGGTCCGCTTATTGACACCGACACCGCGGATGTCCTTTACCAGTACCCGTCAGGCCAGAACGTTGTCGTAGCCATCATGTGCTGGGACGGCTACAACCTGAACGACGCCGTCGTCCTGAGCAAGTCTGCGATAGAGAGGGGGCTTTTCAGGTCCATCTACTACAGGACATATGAGACAGAGAAGAAGAGGTACTGGGGCGGGCAGGAGGACGAGATAAGGGTCCCTGAGCCCGGCATAAAGGGCCACCGAGGAGAGGATGCCTACAAGGACCTTGCCGAGGACGGCATAATAAATCCGGAGACGAAGGTCGAGTCGGATTCTGTTCTCATCGGCAAGACTTCGCCGCTCAGGTTCCTTTCGGGCGAGGAGTTCACCGCCGGAGTCGAGAACCAGAGGGAGACATCAGTAACGGTCAGGTATGGCGAGAGGGGGACCGCAGACATGATACTTGTTTCAGAGACGACCAACGGCAACCAGCTCATAAAGGTCAGGGTCAGGGATGAGCGCATCCCCGAGCTGGGCGACAAGTTCGCCTCAAGGCACGGGCAGAAGGGCGTCGCGAGCCTTATGGTGCCTCAGGAGGACATGCCTTTCACGGCTAATGGCGTTGTCCCGGACATAATATTCAACCCGCACGGCGTTCCGAGCAGGATGACGATAGGCCAGCTACTGGAGATGCTGACGGGCAAGACCAAGGCCACGGTATGCGAGGATATCAAGGGCACGGCCTTCAACCACATCAATGAGAAGGACATAAGGAAGATGATGACCGCCGCCGGCTTCAGGGACGACGGCAAGGAAACGCTCTACGACGGCAGGACAGGCAAGGCCTACGAAGTCATGATATTCACGGGCATAAGCTTCTACCTCAAGCTGGACCACATGGTGGCCAACAAGCTGCACGCAAGGGCCAGGGGGCCGGTCACGCTCCTGACCAGGCAGCCGACGGAGGGCCGCGCGAAGAGGGGCGGCCTGAGGCTGGGGGAGATGGAGCAGCAGTGCCTGGTGGCGCACGGCGCAGCCATGACGCTCAAGGAGAGGTTCGACTCCGACCAGACCCTGATACCCATGTGCGAGGGCTGCGGCATGGTCGCGATATTCGACAAGGCGAAGAACAGGTCTTCATGCCCCGTCTGCAAGGAGAGCAAGATAAGCTGGGTCGAGACATCCTACGCATTCAAGCTGTTCCTTGACGAGGTGAAGTCGATGGGCATATACCCGAAGCTGGAGATAGGTGAGGCATAATGGTCGCGAAAATCAAGAAGATCACTTTCAGCATCCTTTCACCCAATATTATAAAATCCCTCGCGATGGTCAGGATCGTAACCAGCGACCTCTATGACGTCGACGGATACCCGGTCGAGGGCGGGGTCATGGATCCCAGGCTTGGGGTAGTAGACCCCGGTCTGCACTGCAGGACCTGCGGCAGCAGCATAGGCGAATGCCCCGGCCACTTCGGATACCTGGAGCTGGCGAAGCCGGTCCTTCACATTCTTTACGCCAAGGCCATATACAGGCTGCTCAAGATAAGCTGCAAGAAGTGCGGCAAGATACTCTCCAAGGAGCCGAAGCATGTGAAGGAGATAACCAGGAACCCGCCTGGCAAATGCCCGCACTGCGAGGAGCCGCAGGGGAAGGTCAAGTTCGTGAAGCCTTATACCTTCTACGAGGACAAGGAGGAGATGAACCCGGAGCAGATAAGGGAGAGGTTCGAAAGGGTCCCTGACGAGGAGCTCAGGAAGGTAGGCTTCCTCGGCGGCAGGCCCGAATGGCTCATAATGACGCTCCTGCCCATATCGCCTGTGACGACAAGGCCCAGCATAACGCTGGAGAGCGGGGAGAAGTCGGAGGACGACCTGACGCACAAGCTCGTCGACATCGTGAGGATAAACCAGTCCCTAAGGGAGAACATAGACATCGGCGCACCGGATTTCATAATCAAGGATCTCTGGGAGCTGCTGCAGTATCACGTTTCCACATACTTCGACAACGAGCTGACTGGAGCGCCCCAGGCAAGGCACAGGAGCGGCAGGCCGCTCAAGGGCATGATACAGAGGCTCAAGCGCAAGGAAGGCAGGATAAGGGGGAACCTTCTTGGGAAGAGGGTCAACTTCTCGTCCAGGACCGTGATATCCCCCGACCCGAGGATATCCATCAACGAGGTGGGGGTCCCGACGGTCGTCGCCCAGGAGCTGACCATAGATGTCCCGGTGACGAAGCTCAACATCAAGTTCATAAAGGACCTGATGGCGATGGAGAAGGTCAATTACGTCAAGAGGCCCGAAGGGAGGAGGATAAAGCTCACCCCCGAGAACAAGGCCGACCTCATAGAGAACCTTACGGAGGGGTGGAGCGTCGACAGGCAGCTGGCCGACGGCGACATCGTGCTCTTCAACAGGCAGCCTTCGCTGCACAGGCCATCGATAATGGCGCACCGCGTGAGGGTCATGCCCTATAAGACCTTCAGGATTGCGCCCCAGGTCTGCCCGCCCTACAATGCAGACTTCGACGGCGACGAGATGAACCTCCACGCGCTGCAGACTGAGGAAGCCAGGGTGGAGGCATCGGAGCTGATAGACGTGAAGAACAACATAATCTCGCCAAGGTTCGGCGGCCCGCTGATAGGGCTGGACCTGGACCAGATTTCCGGCATGTACCTGCTCACCAGGGGGAAGAATACCTACACCAAAAAGCAGGTGCTGGAGATGTTCGGGAGGGCCGGCATAGACATGGAAATCCCGGAGAAGGAGGTCTTCACAGGAAAGGAGGTGTTCAGCCTTCTTCTGCCCAAGAACCTGAGCATGGAATTCAAGGCGAACGCCTGCGAGCAGTGCAACACATGCCTCAGGGACAAGTGCAAGTATGACGCCTGGGTGAAGATAAAGGACGGCCAACTGGTCACGGGCACCATAGATTCCGCGGCGGTGGGCGCATTCAAGGGCAAGATCATAAGCAGGCTGCACAGGGTCGTCGATACTGAGGAAATCAAGAACTTCATCGATAACAGCGGCAGGCTCGCTGTCTCTTTCGTCGTGGCCAGGGGATTCACCATAGGCATCTCTGACCTCGACCTTCCGCCTGCGGTCATGGAAGATGTCAACAAAAGGGTCGACAAGGCGGAGAAGGAGTCCAACGAGCTGATAGACAAGTTCGGCCACAAGCATCTCAAGATTCTTCCGGGGCTCACGGCGGAGCAGTCGCTGGAGACCCAGATACTCAACGTCCTCTCCGGAGCGCTGAACGACATCTCGGAGATAGTGGAGAAGGAGATAAAGCCCAGCGACGTCATCATAATGGCCAACTCCGGCGCGAAAGGCTCGCTCGTGAACATAACGCAGATGGCGGCGTGCGTCGGCCAGGAGGCCATACTGGGGCAGAGGATAAAGAGGGGATACCTGAAGAGGACGCTGCCCCACTTCAAGAAGGGCGACCTTTCGGCGGACGCCCACGGCTTCGTCAAGACGGGCTTCAAGCAGGCGCTGACCCCCACGGAGCTGTTCTGGAACGTGATGAACGGCCGCGAGGGCCTCATGGACAAATCGCTCAGGACGAGGAAGAGCGGCTACATGCAGAGGAGGCTTATCAACGCCCTGCAGGACCTGCACATCAACCACAACATGGTGGTCAAGAATTCCGCCGGCCAGATAATACAGTTCATCGCCGGAGAGGATGGCGTCGATCCGTCAAAATCAGATTCGGGTGAGGTACATTGGAAAGGCTGAACGATGAGCTGCCCCTCAAGATAAGGCAGGAGGCAGAGAAGGGAGCGAAGAACGAGGAGGAGAAGAAGCTGCAGCTGCAGGAAGCCAGGAAGATGTTCGCCAAATACAAGTACAACCCCCAGGAAGCCATAGGCGTCCTGGCTGCGCAGTCGCTCTCTGAGCCTGCGACGCAGATGACGATGAGAACCTACCACTTCGCAGGCACTGCCGGCATCCAGGTCACGCTGGGCCTTCCCAGGCTGATCGAGATCTTCGATGCGAGGAAGGACATAAAGACTCCTACCATGACCGTCTACCTGCTTCCGGAATTCCAGTCTGTTGAGAAGGCGAAGAAAGTGGCCGAGAGCATAAAGCAGGTGAAACTCAGGGACCTTGTTGTCTCTGATATCATAGACCTCACGAACCTCGAGATAACATGCAAGCTTGATGCTGCGATGCTCAAGGAGCTGGAGCTGGACCCGGAAGAGATAAAGGCCAGGGTAAAGCTGAAGAGGGTGAAGATTGAAGTAAAGGGCGATGAGCTTAAGGCGGTGTCCACGTCATTTGATGTGAGGAACCTGCACAAGCTGAAATACAGGCTCATGGAATCCCATCTTGCGGGCATGAAGGACGTGACCCAGGCCATAGTCAGCAAGGAGGATGACGAATGGGTCATACACACGCTGGGCTCGAACCTGAAGAAGACGCTGAAGATAAAGGGCGTCGACCCCTACAGGACCACCAGCAACAACATCTTCGAGATCACTGACGTCCTTGGCATAGAGGCCGGCAGGAATTCCATCATAAAGCAGTCGAAGTACACGCTGGACGAGCAGGGCCTGAACGTCGACATGCGTTACATAATGCTGCTTGCGGACCTTATGACTGTAACGGGGATCATAAGACCCATTGGAAGGTACGGCATAGCAGGAGAAAATACATCCGTGCTTGCCAGGGCCGCCTTCGAGGAGACCAAGAAGCATCTCATATCAGCCTCCATAATGAAGGAGTACGACGACCTGACCGGCGTGGTTGAGAATATAATGATGAACCAGCTCATCCCCCTCGGCACGGGCGCCTACGAGCTGGTAGGCAGCATACCGGACGCGCCGGCCAAGAAAGCTGAGGCCGAAGCTGAAGAGGCTCCCGCGAAGCACGCGAAAGAAGAGAGGAAGGTGCACAAAGAGGCGCATGCGCACCTGAAGAAGGCCTTGCATAAGAAAGAGCACATGAAGCCGGCGAAGGCCGCGCATAAGAAGCACAAGGAAGAAAAGCATGCGCACCATGCCCATGCCGCGAAGAAGCAGGCGGGCAAGAAGCACGAAAAGAAAAAGAAGTAGAACCCATTTCTATCCGGGCGGGGAAAAAACCGGCAAAGGAGAAGTCGAGGTCGGCGAGCTTTATTCAAAATTTTCTATTTTCATTAGTTGCTCTTTGCTAATCCTTGAATCATTCAATAAGTTCTGCATGCATACTAATTTATCATAATAAATTTTTTCTCTTTCCATACATGCCCTTAAACCCTCTTCGGGTCCATAATCACATGCAGTAAATACAAGCGAGGGATCCATCTTTCTTATAATTATATCATCATATAAATCTCCTAATTCCTCGGGATTGCTATTCTTTATTTCATTTAAAATTTTAATGCAGTTTTGACTTAAATTTCCGGGTTTTGCAGATTCCTCTATAATCTTTGTAAAAGAAATGGTCAAAATACCTCCTAAGATTATTGCAAACAAAATGACAATTAACACTATTTTAACAGTGTTAGTTTTCATAATAATTATCTGAATTTCAAAAGCATATAAATATTTCTTTAAGCCGGGCTATCGTGCGGGCCGACCTCGATTGGACTTAACAACTATTAAGCGAATTCTTCCTTCTGTACTGCACTTTTATGAAATGCCATTTACTTCCTGAAAGCCAGCAGCATTTCCTTTATTACCTTTGCAGCCAGGACCGATGTTATGTCCCCGTTGTCGTAGGGCGGGCAGGTCTCGACGACATCGAAACCGACAACATCCATTTTATCCTTCAGCGAACCGATGGCGTCGAAGAACTCGCGCGGGCTGATGCCGCCGGGCTCCGGCGTCGAGACCCCGGGCGCGAACGCCGGGTCGAAAACGTCCATGTCAATCGTGATGTAAAACGGCCCGCCCAGCTCGTATTCCTTCAGGTTCCCCAGAGATTTCAGGACGTTGTTCTTCTTCGCGAATTCAAGCTCATCCTCAGAAAAGGACCTGGCGCCGCACTGCACTATCCTCCTCTTCCCGAGGGTTTCCATAATCCTCCGCATCACCGTCACATGGGAGAACTTGTTGCCAAGATAATCGTCCTTCATGTCCAGATGGGCGTCAAACTGGAGTATGTTCAGCTTTGGATGCTGCCTGAGAAGGGATTGTACCACGGGCAGCGTGATTATGTGCTCCCCGCCCACTATCACTGGAAATTTACTGGAAATTTCAGAAATTGTGGCTTTTATCCTCCTCAGGGATTCGTCGGTGCTGCCCGGGCTGACGATGACGTTCCCGTAATCCGTCATTTTGATATCCTTCAGGTCCTTCCTGCACAGTTCGCTGAACGTCTCCAGCGTGTAGGACATGGCCCTTATCCTGTTCGGCGCCTCCCTGCTGCCCACCCTGAAGCAGGACGTCCCGTCGAAGGGCGCGCCCAGAAAGACCACGTCCGCGCCGCTGAGTCCGTAGTTGCTGGCCCAGAACGCCAGCGGATCCTCCACGTAAAGCTCGCTCATAATAGTAGAATTAAGGGGTTGTTTTAAAAATGCAATATATTTATAAGTATTCTTACAAGTATAACATTAATTTCGTGGTGATGCGATGCCGGAGTTCGAAGTGCCGATAATTGAAGGCGTGGACGTTTCAGCCGAAGGCGGGATTCTCAGGGTCAGTGGGCCGAAAGGCGAGCTGAAGAGGGAATTCGGCGCGTCGCACGTGAAGATGTCGAAGAAGGACGGGAAGCTCGTGTTATCCGTGGATTCCGAGAGGAGGAAGGACCAGGCACTCCTCGGCACATGGAGGTCGCATTTCAGGAACATGATGACAGGCGTGACCAAAGGCTACGCATGCAACCTGAAGCTCATTTACGCGCATTTCCCGATAAAGCTCGAGGTGCAGGGCGGCAAGCTCTTGATAAAGAACTTCCTTGGCGAGCGCTCATCCAGGGAAGCGGAGATACTGAAGGGCGTTGAGGTCAAGGTTGAGGGCGACATCGTCAGGCTTTCCGGCATTGACAAGGAGAAGGTCGGCCAGACGGCCGCGAACATCGAAAGCGCGACGAAGGTTAAGGGATTCGACAGGAGGGTCTTCCAGGACGGCCTGTACGTCATGGAGAAGACGGCTCCGCCGGAGGTAAGTTGATATGGCAGAAAAGAGTGTGCTCTCGTTGCTCAGGAAAAGGCTCAAGATGAAGAAGAGGAAGCCTGCGTTCAACAGGCAGGAAGGCTACAGGTTCGACAGGCTGAAGGACACGTGGAGGAAGCCGAGGGGAAGGCATTCCAAGCTCAGGGAGCACAGGAAGGCTAGGGGAAGGCTGCCTGACCCGGGTTACGGCTCACCAAAAGCTGTAAGGGGATTGACAAAGGACGGCTACAGGCGCGTCACAGTATCGAACAAGGCGGACTTGCAGAAGCTCGATAAGGGGAAGGACGCAGCTGTAATCGCCTCCGCAGTCGGCAGCAAGAAGAGGATGGAGATAATACTGGAGGCGGAGAAGACGGGAGTGAAAGTCCTGAACGCCTACAGGCTGAAGCTGAAAGGTTAAATAATAGTGAAATAAGGATTAAGCATGTTTTCTGAAAAATGCCCGGTTTGCGGCACCCATGGAAAGATATGGAACAAGAGCCCTGAGGTTTGGAAGTGCCCCAACTGCTCAAGCATATTCTCGCAGTTCGGCCTTGTCATCGAAGCCGAAAAGGAAGCAGAAGACTTCTGGAGCTGAACCCTTTTAAGAAAGGGGGCAATGGGAAATTTTATTTAATCATTTCCGATTAATTCTTCATGGACAAAAGAGAAACCGTATATTCCCTTCTGAGGAAAGTCCCCAGAGACAAGGTCACGACCTATGCGGAGCTGGCAAGGGCCGCGGGCACGCACCCGAGGGCCGTTGCCGCCTTCATGAAGACGAACAAGGACCCGGAAGGCGTGCCATGCTTCAGGGTCGTGAGGTCGGACGGCGGCATGGGCGGCTATTCTGGCCCCGGAGGCATCAGGAAAAAGAGAGAGCTCCTGGAAAGGCATGGGATTCCCGTGAGAAACGGGAAGCTGGATTTGAAAAGGCATCTTCACCGGTTCTGAAACAAGTTTGATTTCATCTCGTCGTCACAATGGGCTTATCCGCAACTATGATTGTGTGCTCGGCCTGCGCTATCTTCCTCCCTTCCATGTCCTTGAGGACGGGGTAGGACCTTATGGCGTTTATCCTCTCCAGCTCGAGGAGCGCCATCTTTATCCTGAATGGCGCGACGTGCTTCGCCAGCCACCTCTTCGCGAACGGCAGGCCGCCGAAATCGGCTTCGGCCAGTTGCAGTATCTTCCTGGCCTCCATGGACCTCACCGGCTTGCGCTGGACGAACTGGAATATCTCCACCGGCTCAGAATCGTTAACGCGGGCAGGGGTTTCGCAGACGAACGGCTCCAGTGCTATCACGTCGCCTTCCTTCAGCACATAGCCGCTGTTGTTCTGTATGTTGGGGATCGTGATGCCGCCGTGGAAGTCGAACCGCCCGAGGCTGTGCCCGGTGAGATTGACCACAGGTCCGAAGCCCGTCTTCCGGATCTCTTCGTATATCGCGGAGCTTATCTCCGAAACCTTTGCGCCGGGCCTTATAGCCTTAATCCCGGCATGGAGGGCCTTCTCGCTGGCCTCTATCAGCGGGCTTTTCTCGGAACAGAACGAGAACGCCATGTCGGCTATGTAGCCGTCAATGTGGGCGCCCACATCGATTTTCACCAGGTCTCCGGCCTTCACCGTTTTTTCATCGTTAAGCTGGGGGGTGTAATGGGCAGCAACCTCGTTGACGCTTATGTTCACTGGGAACGCCGGCCTGGCGCCGCCGGCCATTATCTTCTTCTCTATCTCCTCGGCTATGTCGAGCAGCCTGGCGCCGACTTTGAGTTTCTTGGTTATATCTTCCCTTATCCTGGCCGACAGCTTCCCTGCTTCCACGTATTTGCGGATTTCTTCGTCTGAGAGCATAAAATGCTATGTGATTACGTTATTAAAATTCTTGGCTTGGTGCCAGAATCTGCGATTACCTGGAATGTTTGTCATTTCCTGTAAGAAAATTCCAGTTCTATGGTCAACGCTTCGTAGACGCCTGTTGCTTCCAGGGCGTCAGGGGCGACGTCCATGTGATTCTTCCTTCCTTCGGCCGCATCCTTCATGCCCCTTCTGTATGCGGACCAAAAGCGTCTGAAATTCGTACCTTCAAGGTGAGGCGCATCGGAGCCGAACATTTCATTCAGCGCGCGGTTAAGGATGTGCCTCGCTGCCGAGCACAGGTATTCGGATGCTGAGGATTTTTGCCTCCTTCTATAGAGGGTCATGTAGATTTTTTCTCCGCCGTCGACTGTGCATACGGCGAACAACGGCCTGTTATTTATAGAACATACATCCGCCGCGTCCAGGTCGCTGTTTGACGGGGACCCGTAGTCCTCGCCCGTGTGGAAATGGCCGTCGAAAAGCGTCGTGCTGTCCCCGTTCGCTTCCCTGAATACCCATGATGCCAGCCTTACTCTTTCCTCTCTTCCTATCTCGGGTTCCGTGACATAGACTTCCCCATCATTTTCCATGACGGCGAAGTCGGTTTCCCTTCCACTGGCGTGTGTTTCTCTTCCTGCTTTGAGAACGGCGTCGGTGAACCTTTCATCTCCAATGAGGGCGCCGATTGACTCCCCCAGACTGGCAGAATTTGATGTCATCCCAATATTTTGGCAGAAAGAGATTTAACGGTTAAATCTATTCCAGGAACTCCGCGGCGTCTATGATGCCGTCGCCGTCCATGTCGAATCCCCTGACGACCTTTGATTTCACGCCCTTGCTCCACTTGTTCCCCGCCAGGACTTCCTCCATATGCTTTATCCATGCCAGGATTGTGGCCCTGGTGCCCGGGAACCTCTTGCCTGCGAGCACCAGTATCTTCGCGTTCCTGTTCCAGGGGTTCTCTACCAGGTTGATCATGCCAACGTCGTCAGTCGTGTACGCCCTGCCGGAAAGGGTCGATATTATGCTCGTCTCCTTGCCCTTCTCGGCACTGATGTAGATGGGCAGCTTGCTGTTGATCTTCATGGTGACCATGTTGACGGTGGGCCCGCCTATCAGGACCATGTTCTTCTTCAGGTCCTTCTCCCTCACCTCTATGTCGAGCTTGTAGTTCGGGACGTTCCTGCCGCTGGTGAACGCGCCCATGAAAAGGGCGAAGTCTATGGCGCAGCAGGCGTCGCTGGCCCTTGCCTTCCATGGGCCGTGCGGATCCGGCGAGCCGACGACTATTACGGAGTCCAGCTCCCCGTCGTGCACGAACGGCTCCAGCAGGCTGGAATTGAGCGGAGAGCCCTTCTTTATCTTCGTGAACGGGACGGGCTCGACCAGCAGCGCAAAGGCGCTGTTCTTCAGCTGGTAGAACCTGGCTATGGCGCCGTGCCTCTGCTCCGAACTGAACTCCTTGATGAAGTCCGCGGCCTTGAACTTCTTGATGTAGTAGTAGACCTTCTGCTCATGGATGCCGAGCTTCTTGGCAAGGTCCATTGGGCAGTGCGGCTCCGCAAGCATGCAGAATATCCTCCAGCCGAGTGGCGAGGTGAGCGCCTTCAGCGCCCCGGGACCCGGCAGCATGCGCACCTCTGTTATCTCATCCTCCTCCCCTCTTTTCAAAAGGAAGTAATCGCCCATGCCAATCACATTAAAACTTTTATTATAATATCTAAAATTTTTTATTAATAAACTATATAAAGGTTACGGTCGGCAGCGGGCCAAAACCGCTATCCGTTAATATGATTTTCTCAGTAAAGGGTTTAAATAGTCCGGCTATTCTCTATTTTATCCCTTATGGTGGTGCTTATGTGCGGAATTATAGGTTACATGGGTACGAGGCCGGCAGCCCCGATACTCGTCAACGGGCTGAGGAGGCTGGAGTACAGGGGTTATGATTCTGTAGGCCTGGCCGTAATCAACGGATGCATAGAATGCAGGAAGGATGCAGGAAGGGTTAACGACGTGAGCAGGTCGTCCTGCCTTGAGGACATGAAGGGCAGCATAGGCATCGCCCACACCAGATGGGCGACCCACGGGGAGCCTAACCAGAGGAACGCCCACCCCCACATGGACTGCAGTGGCGACATAGCCATAGTCCACAACGGCATCATAGAGAACTACGTAAGCCTGAAGAAGATGCTGGAGGCCGAGGGCCATGTGATGGCTTCTGATACCGATTCTGAAATCATAGCGCATCTCATCGAGAAGTTCTACGAAGGCGACCTGGAGAAGGCCGCCAGGAAGGCGCTGCTGCAGATACAGGGGACCTACGGGCTGGCTGCCCTGCACAAGGACGAGAAGAGGATTGTCGTCGCTAGGAACGGCTCGCCGCTCATCATAGGCGTCGGCGAGAACGAGGTTTTCGCTGCCTCCGATGTCTCGGCCATACTGGAGCACACCAAGAAGATGATATACCTTGACGACAGGGAGATAGGCGTCATAGACCACAGGGGCGTCGTGGTGAAGGACCTGGAGGACAAGAGGATAGAGAAGGAGCTCAAGGAGATAGAATGGAACCTGAGCCAGATTGAGAAGGGCGGGTTCAAGCACTTCATGCTAAAGGAGATATTCGAGCAGCCGGAATCGCTGAAGAACGCGATGAGGGGGAGGCTGGGCGCTGAGATAAAGCTCAGCATCAACTCGAAGATCGAGGAATGCAGGAGGGTCATACTCGTCGCCGCCGGGACCTCGTGGCACTCCGCCCTGATAGGCAGGTACCTGCTGGAGGACATAGCCAAGATGCCCACCGAGGTTGATTATTCTTCGGAGTTCAGGTACAGGAACCCCCTTGTGTCCGACAAGGACCTTGTCGTCGTCATATCCCAGTCAGGTGAAACAGCCGACACGCTCGCCGCGCTCAGGGAGGCCAAGAAGAAGGGCGCGAAGACCCTTGGCATCGTCAATGTTGTCGGCTCGACCATCGCGAGGGAGGCGAACATGGGCATATACCTGCACGCGGGCCCTGAGATAGGCGTTGCCTCCACCAAGGCCTTCACCAGCCAGGTGGCTGCCCTGTGCATGCTGGCCCTTTACCTGCAGAGGAAGAAGGAGGGAAAGGCCGACCCGAAGCTCATGCGCGAGCTGGGCAGGATGCCGGCCAAGATACAGTCGGTCCTCAAGAACAACGGGAAGATAAAGGCCATAGCAAAGGCCGTATACAGGCACAAGAACTTCCTTTACCTGGGAAGGGGGATAAACTTCCCTGTCGCGCTGGAAGGCGCGCTCAAGCTCAAGGAGATATCCTACATCCACGCCGAGGGATATCCGGCAGCCGAGATGAAGCATGGCCCGATAGCGCTGATAGACGAGAACATGCCGGTTGTTTTCATAGCCAACAGGGGGAAGGGCTACGAGAAGATACTGTCCAACATGGAGGAGGTAAAGGCAAGGAGGGGCAAAATCATAGCAATAGCGACGGAGGGAGACGAGGAGATAAGGAGGCTGGCGGACTGGGTCATATACGTCCCCAGGACGCTGGACAACCTCACGCCGATAATCAACTCCATCCCGCTCCAGCTGCTGGCCTATTACATAGCGGACATGAAGAGGCTTGATGTGGACAAGCCGAGGAACCTGGCGAAATCGGTTACGGTAGAGTGAGCTGTATGCTCTTCATTCAAAATCAGGGGTGATTGGAAGATGGTAGTCAAAGTGGCCATAAACGGATACGGCACAGTCGGAAGAAGGGTTGCTGACGCGGTGGCGCTGCAGAAGGACATGAGGATAGTGGGGGTAGTCAAGACGAGGCCGAGCTTTGAGGCCATAAGGGCCGTGGAGAGGGGTTACCCGCTGTACGTCAACACGAAGGAGAACATGGAGGCATTCGAGAACGCAGGCATCAGGCTGCGGGGCACCGTCGAGGAGCTGCTGGAAGTGGCGGACATCGTTGTCGATGCGACGCCCGACGGGGTTGGCATAGAGAACAGGAAGAACCTCTACGAGCCGAGGAAGATCAAGGCCATATTCCAGGGCGGCGAAGAGCCGGGGGTGGCACAGGTATCATTCAGCGCATCATCTAACTATGAGAAGGCGATCGGCAAGGACTTCGTCAGGGTGGTCTCGTGCAATACCACCGGGCTCTGCAGGACGCTGAACGCGATAGACAGGAAATTCGGCCTCGGCAAGGTAAGGGCGGTCATGATAAGGAGAGGGCCGGACCCGTCGGACATAAAGAAGGGGCCGGTGAACGCAATAGTTCCTGACCCGGTGACGGTCCCGTCGCACCACGGGTCTGACGTGAACACTGTGCTGCCTAACCTCAACATAATGACCATAGCGCTGAAGGTCCCGACGACGCTCATGCACATGCACACGATAAACGCGATCATGAACAACGGAACGAGCGCGGGAGAGGTCCTGGACGTTTTCAGGAAGACGCCAAGGGTTATAGTGCTGAAGGCGAAGGACGGCTTCAAGTCCACGGCGCACATAATGGAATGGGCCAGGGACCTGGGCAGGGAGAGGTCAGACCTGAACGAGATAGTGGTCTGGGAAGAGAGCGTCAACGTCTCAGACGGCGAGCTGTTTTACATGCAGGCCATCCACCAGGAGAGCGACATCGTGCCGGAGAACGTGGACGCCATACGCGCGGCGATGCAGCTGGAGAGGGATCCGCTTGCCAGCATCAAGAAGACCGACATGGCCATGGGCCTCAAGAAGTGGTGGTGAACCTTCTTGAAGGCTTTCACGAAGGAAGGGTCTGTTCAGTTTCATAGTGATCATCATGAAAGCAGTTATTCTGGCTGCCGGCAAAGGGGAAAGGCTGCTGCCGCTCACCGAGGCAATCCCGAAGGTGATGCTGCCGGTTGCCAACAAGCCCATCCTGCAGCATAACCTGGAGCAGCTTGCCGGGATTGCAGAAGAGGTAATACTAGTTGTCGGCTACAGGGAAGAGGCGATAAGGCAGCATTTCGGCTCCAGCTTCAATGGGATGAGGGTGAAGTACGTCACCCAGAAGGAGCAGCTGGGGACCGGCCACGCCCTGCAGCAGGCGGAGCCGCTCCTTGACGGCAGGTTCGTGCTTCTCATGGGGGACAACCTCTACAGCAGGGCGGACATAGAGAGATGCATTAGGCATGAATTGTCCATCCTCGTGAAAGAGGTGGAGAATCCCGGCATCTTCGGCGTCTGCACCGTCAGGAACGGGCTTCTTATTGATATGGTGGAGAAGCCAAGGCGTCCGCCTTCGAACCTAATCAATACGGGTCTTTATGTCCTGGACCGCAGGATTTTCGACCACAGGCACAGGAAAACCGGGAGGGGGGAATACGAGGCGGTGGACGCGGTCAGGGAGCTCTGCAAAAGGGACAAGATACATGCGGTGGAGGCAAAGGATTACGAGTACATAACATATCCCTGGGACCTGCTAAGCGTCAACGAGAAGGTCCTGAGGAAGACCGGGAGCCTCATCGACAAGAGCGCAAAGATAAGCGACAGGGCGAGGATAGAGGGGCCTGTCGCCATAGGCAAGAATGCCGAGCTCAAGGACTGCGTAATAAGGCCTTTCACGAGCATAGGCGACGGCGCCATAATCGGCAACTTCGTCGAGATCAAGGGCTCGGTCATAATGGAGGGAACGAGGATACCACATCTCTCTTACATAGGGGATTCCGTCATTGGCTCCCACTGCAACCTGGGCGCCGGCACGAAGGTCGCGAACCTCAGGTTCGATGACAGGCCCGTGAAGATGATGGTGAAGGGCAAACTGGTCGACTCCGGCAGGAGGAAGCTGGGGTGCGTGATGGGCCACAACGTCAAGACCGGCATCAATGTATCCATACTTCCCGGCGCAGTCATAAAATCGGGTTCTGCCATATATCCGGGGACATCGTACAAATGATGATTGATGATGATAAGGGCCATAATCTTCGACTACGGGGGCACGATGACCATGAAGTCCGACCCCCTGTACGCGCAGATATCCTGGCTCTTCGGCGTCAGCGAGAGGGAGGCCAGGGAGAAATCCGAAGGGCACATATGCTCCCTGCAGAGGGGCGAAATAGGCGAAAGGGATTTCTGGAATCTGCTGCAGAAAAGCTTTGGCTCTGAACCGAAAGGGCCCATGGAATTCATATTCAGCAGATACGCGGAGCACTCGAAGCCTGACAATGGAATGAGGGAAATCGTCAAGGAGCTGAAGAAGCGCGGGTATGTGACAGCGCTTCTGTCGAATACCGTGAAACCCCATGTCGACTATAACAGGTCCATGGGCAACTATGACCTTTTCTTGCCGGTCATCCTGTCCTGCGAGGTCGGCATGAGGAAGCCGGAAAAGAGGATTTATCGTCTGGCGCTCAGGATGATTGGCATAAGGCCGGAGGAATGCGTCTTCGTAGACGACGAGCCCCTGAACCTGCCCCCTGCCGGGAAGCTTGGCATTAAAACCATACTGTTCACCGACGCGAAACAGCTGAGGGATGACCTCAGGGTGATGGGCGTCGCCATTAATTTATAAACTTCTGGGAACAAAGGAATATTATGGCTGACGCTCTGACTGGCCTGAATGATTTTCTGGGAGGCCTCAACCTCAATTTTGCCAATCCCATCGGGCTTGCGATAAGCATCATCCTGTCCACCATAGTCGGCGGCATTGTCATCCTTGTGATTGTAGAGGTCTTCGCCAAGAAGTTCTCCGAAGAGGTGAAGCCTACGCACGCATTCTTGGTCGCGCTGGTTTCATCTCTGATAAACCTTTTCGGCATAGTTTCGCTCCTCGGCCAGTTCATTTTGATGGTACCGGCCCTAGGTATTCTGATTTTGATTCTGCCCATAATAGTCTGGATAGTC
>Ga0315293_10000103_pt1 | contig 68126 bp, 61 predicted proteins | sample YL17G13_20_MG_FD_203071 | JGI IMG/M metagenome (GOLD analysis project Ga0315293, IMG submission 203071) | Sediment microbial communities from Yellowstone Lake, YNP, Wyoming, USA - YL17G13_20 | ecosystem: Environmental > Aquatic > Freshwater > Lake > Sediment | place: USA: Wyoming | collected...
GGACAGGCGTGCCGTAGGCACGTCAGCCCTTCCGAGCTTCGCCGACCTTGAGGTTGTGGGCTTCTTCGAGGGCGGACTTGATCCGCAGGAACGGCTCCATGATGTTCCGGCCGCGCAGGCGGCGCGGCAGCACGTCGCGGCCGGCCTCAGCCTCCTGCTCGAATCCCGGGAAGGCTTGCAGCACGAACTGGCCGTCGACCGTGCCGCGCACCCACAGAACCGGGACCTCGGTGCGGCCGCGCAGCTTGAGGAACTCCGCATCCCGCACCAGGATCAGGTCCAGTTTGGATTCGATCGTCTGCAGGATCGGGATGCCGATCAGGTCGTTGCAAATGTACTCGTGCAGCGTGTCGCCGTAGAGAACCTTCTGCAGGCTGGTGGGGCGGATGGCGCCGCTCACGCGAAACTCGAGCGGCCGCGTGAGCGCATCCGTCACCAGGCAGCCCCCGCGCAGGGCGGCGCCATCTTCGAACGTCGCCAGGTCGAGGAAGGCCAGGATTCGGTCGCCCGCAATCGGCTCTGGGGTGTCAGCCATGGTCCCACCCTTCCCTTCTGCATCGACGACATCTCCGACCCACAACCTTAAACTCTAGACTAAAGCCAGGCATCCCGCAAGGACCCTTCGGTAACCCATTCCTGGAACGCTCTCGCTCTCCCGACCTGGCTAGACGGACGAGAAGGCTGCGCCCAGCGCGGGAAACACCGTCAACGCCAGGAGCAGAAGCGTCAGCAGGATGAGCACCACCACCATCGTCCCGGTAATGAGGTTGAGCACGCGTCCATTGGCAAAGCGGCCCATGATCCGCCGGTCGTTGATCAGCGCCAACATGACAACCAGGATGACCGGCAGCAGAACGCCGTTCAGTGTCTGGCTAGCGAGCATGGCTTGGATGAGCGAGCGAATCGGGAGCAGGATGATCCCCGCCCCCAGGACGATCAGGGCCGTGTAGATCCCGAAGAACACCGGCGCCTCGCGCAGCCGGCGGTCGACGCCGGATTCCCAGCCAAACGCCTCGCAGACGACGTACGCCGTTGAGAGCGGCAGGATGGCGGCCGAGAACACCGAGGCATTCAGCAGTCCGAGGGCGAACAGCGTGGCGGCATACGGGCCGGCCAGCGGGCGCAATGCGTGGGCGGCATCTATGGCCGTATCGATCCTCAGGCCTCCGGCAAACAACGTAGCGGCGCTGGCGATGACAATGAAGCCTGCGACCAGCACGGCGAAGACCGACCCCACCAGAACATCCAGCCGTTCGTACGGCAGGTCCGCAGGCTTGAGCCCTTTGTCGACGATGGACGCCTGCTGGTAGAACTGCATCCACGGGGCGATCGTCGTGCCGATGACGGTGACGAACAGCGTGACGTAGCCAACGTCGAAGTGGAAGCTCGGCGTCACCGCCGCCTGAAGGACTTCCCCCCAGGCCGGGCGGGCAAGCACGCCCGAGGCGACGTAGGTCAGGTAGATCAGGCTGGCGACGAGGAAGACGCGCTCGACGCTCTTGTAGTTGCCCTTGACGATGATCAGCCAGACGACGACGGCGGCCAGCGGGACCGAGATGAACTTGGTGACGCCGAAGATCTCCATGCTGGCTGCCACGCCGGCGAACTCGCTGACCGTGTTGGCCAGGTTGGCCACGACCAGCAGCCCGAGCAGCACGGCCGTCGCCCTCAGCCCAAGCCGCTCGCGGATCAGGTCCGCCAGGCCCTTGCCGGTGACGATCCCCAACCGGGCGCTCATCTCCTGGACGATGATCAGCGCCAGCACGACCAGCGGAAGCATCCACAGCAGGCCGTAACCGTAATGCGCGCCGGCGACCGAGTAGGTCGTGATCCCGCCGGCGTCGTTGTCGACGTTGGCGGTGATGATCCCGGGGCCGAGGATCATGACCAGCAGTGCCAGGCGCAGGCGAAGCGGGCGAAGACGTTGGCTCAGGGTCATGGGAGTTGGAAGCTCAACCGGTCGGCCTGGTTAGTGGTACAGGCGCGGTAATCGCTTCTTCCACTTGGTCGGCAGGATCTTGTCCAGGGCATCATCGGCCGTCACGATCCCCTGCAGCCGCGTGTGCTCGTCCACGACCGGAATGGCCGACAGGTTGTACTTCGAGATCAACTGGGCGACCTTGTCCTGGCTGTCCAACGGCAGGACGCTGATGTAGCGATCGTGCATGAACTCCGAAACTCGCGTCGACGGGCGCACCATGACCAAGTCCTGCAGCGAAAAGACCCCCAGCAGACGACGCTCCGGATCCGTGACGTAGATGTAGTTGATTGTTTCGTCGGCGTGGGCCTGCTCCCGGAGCACGCTGAGCGCCTGCTGCGCCGTCAGCCCCGGGCGCATCGCAAAGTAGTCGGTCGTCATGATCCCGCCAGCGGACTCTTCGGGATACGTCAACAGCTGCTTGACCTCGGCGGCTTTATCCCCTTCCATCAAACGCAAGATCTCCTGGCTGCGGCCTTCGGGCAACTCGGCCAGCAGGTCGGCCGCTTCATCGGGCGACATCTCTTCCAGGACGTCGGCCACCTTCTCGTCCGGCATGGCCTCGATCAGGCTGGCCTGGAAGTCCGGCTCGACCTCTTCCAGCGTGTCGGCCAGCAGCTTCACGTCGAGCGACTCCAGGAGGCGGGCGCTCTCCGGGCGGCTCAAGTCGCTGATGATCTGGGCCAGGTCAGCCGGATGGAGATCGGCGATGCGATCCCCCGTGACCTTCAGGCGCATCGCCTGGTCACCCGGCAGGAGTTCCATGGCATGCCAGGAGATCATCCCGGATGGGGGTTTGCGCCGGAATGCCAGGCGCGGCACGAAGCGGGCCAGCCCGAGCCGGCGCAGCAGCCCCAGCGTTCCGGTGTCAACATTGGCGACGAAGTACTGCTGGTTGATGCGCGTCAGCTCCAGGTCGTTGACCCTCACCACGCGCACGCCGTTGACGTCGATGATCTGCTTGTCCAGCACATCCCGGGCGAGGTACAGATCGGTCTCCGCCGGCGTGTAGGCGGGCAGTTCCTCGCTGCGCTTGTTGAGCACGATCACCGGGGAGGTCATCGCGGCCACGTCGGCCATCGGGATCACGCGGTGCTGGCTCGCCCGCCTGGCCACCAGAGCCACCACCAGTGGATGGGCCGAAGCGGAGACCGTGCTGGCCAGCACCTCCTCCAGCTTGCCGACCGCCACGCCATCGACGTCGGTGATCGGCCGTCCCAACAGGTCACTCAGGAATGGCATGCTTGGCCCTCCCGCACCCTCTGCCCGGAGGCGGGCGACGATCGAGGGCGAATGCGGTTCATCGAGGTGAATCGCCGCTGGCTTGCTTCGGCGCATGGCCAACGGTCCTGCGGGCGCAGGCTCGGCCCCGCGCGCACGGCATTATACGACCGCATTCCCGCGGCGGGCAGGTTCCGGCGGGAATCGCGAAGACCGGCGGAGCCCGCACCCAGACCAGGATGGCGGATCAGCGTTGGGTGGGGAGTCCGGGCATCGCCGGACCGGGGATGCAGAGCAGATCGCTCAAGGCGGCGCGCATCGCCACCCGGTCATCCCACGGGTGTTCGATTTCGCCGAAGCACATCGACTGCTCGTGCCCCTTGCCGCATGCCAGCACGATGTCACCTGCGCGGGCCTGGGCCAGGCCGAACCGGATCGCCTGGCCACGATCAGGAATGCGCCAGAAGGTATGCCCCTCGATGCCCCCTCGGGCCGCGGCGCCGGCGGCCATCTCCGCCAGGATGGCGTCGAGCGATTCGGTGCGCGGGTCCTCGGCGGTCAGGATCGTCAGGTCGGCCAACTCGGCGGAGACCTCGGCCATCAGCCGCCGCTTCTCACGATCCCGCAGCCCGGCGGCGCCGAACACGGCGATCACCCGACCCGAGGTCATCGTGCGCGCCGCTTCCAGTGCCCGGCGAAGAGCATTCGGGGTGTGGGCGAAGTCGACCAGGGCGGCGAACGGCTGGCCAAGATCGATCGATTCCATTCGGCCGGGAACAGCGGATAGCGCGGCGATGCCTTCGGCGGCGGTCTTTGGGGCGATCCCCAGGCCTTCGACCGCCGTGGCAAAGGCGGCCAGGATGTTGGCCACATTGAAGTCGCCGCGCAGCCCGGAGCGGATCGGCTGGCGGTAGCCCGCACCCACCACTTCGAACGCCAGTCCATCCGGCGCGTGGGCGACATCCTGCGCGTACACGTCTGACGTGTGGGTGAGGCTGTAGCCAACCTGCCGGACGCGGGCCTGCGCCGCCAGGTAGGCATAGGAGTCGTCATCCCGGTTGAGGATTGCCGTCCGCGTCACCGGCTGCGGTTTGGGCGCGCTGTCCGACAAGCTGGCGAACAGCCGGCCCTTGGCCTGGCGATAAGCCTCGTAGCTCCCGTGGTAGTCCAGGTGCTCGTGCGTGATGTTCGTGACGACGCCCAGGTCGAAATCGCACGCGGCCACGCGGTGCTGCGCCAGGCCGTGCGACGTGGCCTCCAGGACACAGTGGGTGAGGCCGGCCTGCACCATCTGCGCCAAATAGCCCTGGACCTCCAGCGCCTCAGGCGTGGTGACATGAAAGCCGGTATCGAGAACACGGTCGCCGATAACGGCGTTGACCGTGCTGATGAGCCCGGCGCGCAGGCCGGCGGCCCGCAAGATGGCATAGATCAGGTTGCACGTGGTCGTCTTGCCGTCGGTGCCGGTGACGCCGATCATCACCAACCGGCGCGCCGGGTAGCCGTGCCAGGCGGCGGCGAGATGTGCCAGCTTCCAGCGCGCGTCGGCTACCTGCCGGTAGGGGACTCCCGACGCGGGATCGGGCCCTTCGCCCACGAGCAAGATGGCGCCACGGGCAGCGGCATCCGGGAGGTAGGAGCTCCCGTCGACCGTCAGGCCGGGTATGGCCACGAACACTGCGCCGGGGGATACCTGGCGCGAATCGGCGGTCACGCCCGACACATCACCGTCAGGCAGACCGCCGTGTTCGATCTCGGGGAGTTCGGCGAGAAGGTCGTGAAGGCGCATGGGGCTGCCAGCGTTCAGCGGTCAGCGCTCAGCCGGAAGGCCTCGTCCCCGTGGCCCGGCGTCCAGGACCGATAGCTGATCGCTGAGAGCTGATCGCTCTCCTACTGCAGACTCTGCCTCAGGCTCTCCAGCTTGCCGGCGACGGAGCCGTCGACGACGTGATCGCCGATGCGCAGGACCATCCCGCCCAGGATCCGGGCGTCGACCCGGAACGTAGTCGTTGCCCCGCCGCCGAGCTTGACCAGGACGTCCTTGCGGACCGTTTCCTGTTCCTCCGGCGTCAGCGGAAGGGCTGTCGTCACCTCGGCGCTGGCGCCGCTCACCACTTCGCCTTCGAGGACGGCAACCTTGCCGCCCTTCACGCCGCTGAAGAATTCCGCCAGCAGCGCACGCTGGCGCTTCTCATCGAGCGACTCGCCGATCAGCTTCTGCGTGGCAGCCATCGCCAGCGCCCCGACCTGGCCTCGCAGCTCAACCAGCTGCTGCAGCTTGGTCTGATCGGCCTCAACGGCCGCCGCGTTCCGCAGATTCTTGGCCTCCGCCTCGGCGCTGGCCTTGATCTCCAGCGCCACCTTCTCGGCGCGGTCCGAGGCCTCGCGGATCACTTGCGCCGCGTCCCTCTGGGCCTTGGCCAGGACGTCGGCGGCTTCCTTCTCGGCATTGGCACGCGCCTCGGCGGCCACGCGCGCGTCCTCAAGACCCTGGGCGATCGTCTGCTTACGCTTCTCCAGCATGCTCAGGATCGGTTTCCACGCCCACAGGCGCAGGACCAGGAGCAGCAGGATGAAGTTGACGATCTGCGAGATCAGGAAGGTGAGGTTGATCCCCAAGGGGGCTAGCGGTCCCACAATGACACCTCCCTGCGGGCTAGATGCCGACGAAGATCAGAATGAGCGACACGACCAGGGCGTAGATGGCGATGGCTTCGGTGAAGGCCACACCCAGGATCATGTTCACCAGGACGGTGCCCGACGTGTCGGGGTTGCGGCCGATGGCCTGCAGGGCACCCAGCACCAGCAAGCCGATGCCGATCCCAGGCCCGATGGCGCCCAGCCCGATGGCCAGGCCCGCACCCAGCGCGCGTGCTGCCAGAAGATCCATGCTCGATGTCCTCCTACGTTGTCCTTGCCGGACGCGGCCCGCGTCCGTACCCAAGCTCAAGAGTGACCGCTCAGTGGCCTACGCGTGCGCCGCGGCGGCCTCCGGGGCATGCGAGCCATCGCCATGGCCCTGCGTCGCCATGTTGATGAACACCAGCGCCAGCAGGGCGAAGACCACCGCCTGTATGGCGCCCACGAACAGCTCCAGCCCGTAGAACCCGGCGGGCAGGATGAACGGGATCAGGTTCGACATCACGAAGATCAGCACCGTGCCGGCGAAGATGTTGCCCAGAAGCCGGAAGGCGAACGAGATGATGCGGCTGAACTCCGAGATGATCTCGAGCAGGCCGGCGGCGAACTCGATCACGCCGATCGGCCCCTTGCTCAGCGCCGGGATATTGATGAACTTGACCAGGTAGCGCAGGCCCTGCGAGCGGAAACCCCAGGCCTGCACCAGCGCCATGGTCACCAGCGCCAGCGCCAGCGTGAAGTTCAGATCGGTGGCCACGCCGCGGATGAAGGGCGTGATGTTGCAGGCGGTGCACATGGCTTCCGCCTCGGCCGTGTGCTCACCTGCCGCGGCCTCACCCTCCGTGGCCTGCCTCTCAACCGGCTGCGTGCCGTCGACGGTGTAGAACGAGATCGGTCCGAGCTCGATCCGCCGAGGCGCATAGGCCGGGATGTTGGCCAGATGCGGCACTTCCAGAATGCCGATGCTCTCCGCCCCCGGCAGCAGCTTAAACCAGTTCCCCAGCAGGATGAAGAAGAACAGCGTCGCCACCAACGGGAAGATCGCCTTACCGCGCTTGCCGGCCACGTTGTCGGCGAAGTTGGCCAGCGCTTCGGCCACGGCCTCGACCATGCCGCCCAGGACACCCTTCGGCGGCCGGACATCGCCGCGGCGCGCATGCCGCAGCCCCAGCCCGACGAGCAGCAGGAGCAGGACATCGATGACCAGCGTCGTCAGGAACGTGTTGGTCATCCGCCCGCCGAACCAGGGCAGCGGTATGGGCTCGGCCGGCAGGCTGACGACGGGCAGCGCGCCGTACGGCGACTTGCCCAGCCCGCCGGCGTACAGGAAGCCCGTGAGCGGCCCGCACAACGCAACCACCGCGGCCACGGCGATGATGATCGTCAAGGCTTTGCGCACGCTACGACTCCTTCGTGCCGTCCAGGTTCGCCTGCTCCGCCTGGCTCACGCGCCGGGCATTGCGCAGGACGAACCAGACCATGACCACCAGACTAACCGGGATGCTCCCCAATACGAAGGTCAGGGTGAACGCCGGGCGAGTCCCCAACATGCGGTCGACCCAGATGCCCAGGAACAATGCCCCGACGGTGAAGGCGGCGGTGATGAACCCCGCCGACACGCCGACGCCGCTTGCGCGCCCTACGAGGCCCAACCCTTTTCCGATGCTGACGCTCGGGGGCTCTGCGGGCCGGGCCGCGGCGGCCTTCGGTTCGTCCGTCGGTCCTGGCATCATCTTGTCGCTTCCCACCCGGCGGCGGTGAAGTGTATCACGAGCACTGGCGGAAGGTCAACAAACAGGGCCGGATTCGGGGCCATTGCGAAAGCAGAATCCGGACGACCCCCCCTAGAACAGGCTGCTGGCGGCCTGGCTGGCCCATGCCAGCCACGGCGCGCTCAGGGTGCCGATCACGATGATGGCCAGGACGCACAGGCCGAGGGCCAGCGCGTACGTGCGCGGCACGGCGACCGGCTTGTCCTCATGCTCGGAGCGGTACAGGTAGACGACCTTGAGCACCGTCAGGTAGTAGTACAGCCCGATGATGGCGTTGAGCACCCCAACGAACGCCAGCCAGATCATCCCGCTCTCGACGGCCGCGGCGAACACGTACAGCTTGCCGACGAACCCGGCCAGCGGCGGCATGCCCGCCAGCGACAGCAGCGCCACCATCAGCGCCAGCGCCAACCCGGGCGATCGGCGGCTCAGCCCGGCGTAGTCCTTGATCTCCTCCGACCCCGAGGCCCGGGCAAACAGGATCACCACGGCGAAGGCCGCCAGGTTGCTGACCATGTAGGCCGCCAGGTAGAAGACGACGCTCGTGACCCCGAAGGCGCTGAGCGACACCAGCCCGATCAGGACGTACCCGGCATGCGCCACCGACGAGTACGCCAGCAGGCGCTTGATGTTCTTCTGCGCCAGCGCCAGCAGGTTGCCGACCGTCATGGTCAGCACGGCCAGCACGCTGAGCATCGGCACCCAGTAGGGCTCGACGTCGGGGAACGCGGCCAAGAGGACGCGCACCAGCACGGCGAAGCCCGCCGCCTTGGAGGCGGTCGAGACGAAGGCCGTGATGGGCGTCGGCGCGCCTTCGTACACGTCCGGTGACCAGAAGTGGAACGGCACCATCGAGACCTTGAACCCGAAACCGACGAGAACCAGGATCAGCGCGCCGGCCAGCACCCAGACCGACACCGCGCCGGCACGGAACTGCTCGGCCAGTGTGTACAGGTTCGTCGCGCCGGCCAGCCCGTAGATCAGACTGAAGCCGTACAGCATCACCGTCGAGGTCAGCGCTCCGAACAGGAAGTACTTGAGACCGGACTCGGTCGACTTGTCGTCCTGCTTGAGGAACCCGGCCAGGACATAGAGCGGGATCGAGGTGGTCTCGATCGCCAGGTAGAGCATCACGAGGTCGGACGCGGCGGCCATCAGGTTCATGCCCAACGCGGCGATCACCAGCAGTGCGTAGAACTCGCCCTTCTGACGGACGCCCTGGACGCCGGTCGTCAGCAGCGCGGTGATGGCGGCCGAGAACAGGAACAGGATGCGGAAGGTGAACGCCAGCCAGTCATCTCGCAGCATTCCGCCGAAGATCAGCCCTTGGTCCGCACGCGGCTGACTGAAGACGATCCCGGCGACCATGGTCGCCGCCAGGCCGATGGCCGTGAACCATCCCAGCCAGGCGCGGGAGCGCCCATGCCAGATGGCATCGACCAGCAGCACCAGGAGGGCAAGGACCAGCAGCAGGATCTCAGGCAGCAGGGCCTGGACCATCCAGGGTTCGAACAGCGGGACCGTCACTCACGCACCTCCGAGCAGGCGCAGCACGGCGTCGGCGCCAGACTGGACCATGGGCGCCATGACGGCCGGGTAGATGCCGAGCAGAATCAGGATGCCGGCCAGAATCACCAGCGCCAGCTTGTCCTTGCGCGTGATCGGGCTGATATGCCCCTCGAATTCGGCCGGCATGGCGCCGAAGAAGACGCGCCCGATGACGCGCATGATGTAAGCCGCCGTCACAACGATGGCAATGGCGGCGACGAGCGCCACCAGCGGCTGCCGCTGCCACAGGCCCATGAAGATCGGGAACTCGGCCACGAAGCCCGAAAAGCCGGGCATGCCCATGGAGACCAGGCCGCCGACGATGAACGCCACGGCGACCAGCGGCATGACCTTGGCGAAGCCGCCCAGCTTGGGAATCTCGCGCGTATGCGCCCGGTCGTAGACCATGCCGACGACAGCGAAGAAGAGAGCCGTCATCACGCCGTGCGAGAACATCTGCAGCCCCGCCCCGGTCAGCCCCGGCCGGTTGAGCGTGGCGAAGCCGAGCATCACCAGCCCCATGTGCGACACGGACGAGAAACCGATGACGTACTTGAAATCGGTCTGCACCATGGCGATGAACGCGCCGTAGACAACGTTGATCGTCGCCAGCACCAGGATCAGCCCCGACCAGTAGCGCGCCCCTTCCGGCAGCAGCATGATACCGACGCGCAGTGCGGCGAAGGCGCCGAGCTTCATCAGCACGCCGGCGTGGAACATCGACACGGCGGTCGGCGCCGCCACGTGGCCATCCGGCGACCAGTTGTGGACCGGGAAGATGCCGCCCAGCACGGCGAACCCGAAGAAGACGATCGGGAACCAGAAGACCTGGTACGGTATCGTGGCACCGAAGAACGAGACCGTGCCGCTGAAGGCGCCTGCCTGCGCCGCCTGCTGCAGCTCGATCAGGTCGAACGACCGCAGCCCGGCGGTGTAGTACAGCGCCAGCCCGCCGACCAGGGCGATGACCGAGCCGATGAACAGGTACAGCGTCAGCTTCATCGCCGCGTATTCGCGCGTCACCTGCCAGCCCCATATGGAGATCAGCAGGTACATCGGGAAGACGGCGATCTCATAGAAGAAGAACAGCTGGAACAGATCCTGCGAGACAAAGACGCCGAACACACCAGTGGCCAGGATGAACAGGAAGGCGAAGAACTCGCGCGGCCGGTCGTCGATGCCCCACGAGATCAGCACGCCGGTGAACATCACCACGCCCGTGAGCAGCACCAGCGGCAGGTTCATGCCGTCGACTGCCACGTGGTAGGAGACTCCCAGCTGCGGGATCCAGGGGGTCTTCTCCGCCATCTGATAGCCGCCGGCGGCCATGTCGTACGAGATGTAGGCCCACAGCGACAGCAGCAGGTCGATCGCGGCCGCCGTCAGTGCGGCCACGCGGATCGCCGTCTTGCGCTCGGCCGGGAAGAGCAGGATCAGCATCCCGGCCGCGATCGGCGTGAAGACAATGATGCTCAGGATAGGAAAGGTCATGATCAGCTCTCTCGAGAAGCGGTCAGCACAGGACGTTCAGCCATCCGCGGACGGCTGCCCGCCGCTATCCGAACAACCTCATCACCGTCGCATTGATCACCGAGACAATCCACGCCGGCCAGACGCCGATGACCAGCATCAGCACCATCAGCGGAGCAATGGCCAGGACCTCACGCCGGTTGATCTCGAGGGCGTGCCCCTGCCAGGCCTCGTTCAGCGGCCCGTGCAGGACCTGGCGCACGCTCTTGAGGATGTAGATGCCGGTGATCAGCAGCCCCAGCATGGCTACGGCGGTGTAAGCGGTGAAGATCGGCCAGGCGCCCCGCACGATCATGAATTCGGACACGAATCCGTTCAAGCCGGGCAGCCCGAGCGAGGCCATTGCGGTGAAGAGCAGGATCCCGCCATAGATCGGCGCCAGCGGGAACAGCCCGCCGTAGGCGTTCAGGTCGCGGGTGTGCGTTCGATCGTATAGCACGCCGACGAGCAAGAACATGCCGGCCGCCGAGAGACCATGGTTGAACATCTGCAGAACCGCCCCGTTCAGGGCGATGACCGCGTCTCCGGCCGAGAGCGTCCCGCGCGCGTAGGCCGCGGCGGCTATGCCGAGCACGACGAAGCCCATGTGGTTGACCGACGAATAGGCCACCAGGCGCTTGAAATCGCTCTGGCCCCAGGAGGCGAACGCGCCAAAGATGATGGCGGCCACGGCCAGCAGCGCCAGGATGCCGGCATAGTCATGCGCCTGCTTGGGATACAGCGGGAGCACGAGGCGGAGGAACCCGTAGGCGCCGAGCTTCAGCAGCACACCGGCCAGGATCATCGAGCCCGCCGTCGGCGCCTCGGTGTGCGCGTCCGGCAGCCAGGTGTGGAACGGCCACACCGGCACCTTGATGGCGAAGGCGATGACGAACGCCCAGAAGGCGATCGCCTTGACGGTCTCGATCGGCAGCGTGATCGGGAGGCCGTACATCGTCAGCGGCTCGCGCAGCAGCGGGAAGGTCCGCGTGATCGTGACCAGGTCGAAGGTGCCCGCGGCCGTGCCGATCATCTGGATCGCCAGCAGCAATCCAAGCGATCCGGCCATGGTGTAGATCAGGAACTTGTACGAGGCGTACGTTCGGGCGCTCATCACCTTGCCCCGACCGTAGGCGCGCTCACCCTTCTCGCTGCCCCACTGGTTGATCAGGAAGTACATCGGCACCAGGCCGATCTCCCAGAAGACGAAGAACAGGAACAGGTCGAGGGCCATGAAGACCCCGAGCATGCCGGTCTCGAGCAGCAGGAACAGCGCCATGTAGCCGCGGACATTCTTCTCGATGCTGAACGAGATCAGGATGGCCGGCGGCGTGAGCAGCGTGGTCAGCAGGACCATCGGCAAGGAGATGCCGTCCACGCCCAGGTGGAAAGTGGCGTTGATGGCCGCATACCAGGTCGCCTGCTCGGTGAACTGGTAGTCGGCGGCGCCAGGATCGTAGCGCAGCCACAGCACGATCGACAGCGCCAGCGGGACCAGGCTGAGCAGAAACGCCGCCCAGCGCACCAGCCGCAGCCTCTGGCCCGGCAGCAGCATCATCACCAGCGCCGCGGCCCCTGGGGTGAAGAGGATCAGAGAGAGAAGATGACTGTTGAAGAAGTCCATCGATCCGATCTCCGCCCGGCCCTACGGCCGAACCAGCAGGACATAGGAGAGCAGCAGCGCCACGAAGGCAACGCCCACGACGAGATAGCCCTGCACCCGGCCGGTCTGGATCACGCGTCCGCCGCGGCCGGCGCGTTTGATGCTCTCGCCCACCAGATCGCCGGCGCCGTTGACGACCGGCAGGTCGATGTAGCGGCGCAGGTAGGTGCCGACGCTGCCCGCCACCAGGGCAATCGTGTGCAGCACGCCGTCAATCACCTTGCCATCCAGGAACTTGTAGGTGAACGTCTCCGCCAACCAGTAGGCCGGGGCGACAACGAAGCGCTCATACAGCTCGTCGAAGTAGTACTTGCGCTTGAGCAGCGTGTGGACCGGACCCAGCGCCCTGATCAGCGGGTCGGGCGCGCCGGCCTTTGCATTGCGGTAGACCAGCCACCCTCCCAGCAGTCCGAGCAGCGACACGCCGATCGACGTCAGCAGCGGGATCGGGCTGAAGGCCACCGGGTGCGGATGCTCGAGCAGCGTGCCGCCGACGAAATCGTGCATCCAGTTCGGCAGCAGGCCGCCAATCAACGGAAAGTCCTCGGGGATGCCGGCCCAGCCGGCGGCCACCGCAAACACGGCCAGCACGATCAGCGGCAGCGTCATCGTCCACTTCGACTCGTGGGCGTGCCCGGCCGCCTGCGTGCGCGGCTGCCCCAGGAAGGTGAGCGTGATCTGGCGCATGGTGTAGAAGGCGGTCAGCAGCGCCGCCAGTGCCAGCGTGCCGAAGACCAGCAGCCGGCCGTTGGCGAAGGCGTCGGCGAAGATCTCGTCCTTCGACCAGAAGCCGGCGGTGATCAGCGGGAACCCGGCCAGCGCCAGACCGCCGATCAGGAAGGTCCAGAAGGTGGCCGGCATCTTCGAGCGCAGCCCACCCATGTTGAGCATGTCCTGCGGGTCGGTGTGGGCGTGAGTCTCATGTTCCCCATGCTCCATGCCGTGGATCACCGAGCCGGAACCGAGGAACAGCAGCGCCTTGAAGAAGGCGTGCGTAATCAAATGAAACGCCGCGGCCACGAAGGCGCCGATACCGACGGCCGCCACCATGTAGCCGAGCTGCGAGATGGTCGAATAGGCCAGCACGCGCTTGATGTCGTTCTGCGCCACGGCGATCGTGGCGGCGAACAGGGCCGTGAAGGCGCCCACGGCCGAGACGACCAGCATGGGCGTCGTCAGCGCCCCACCCTCTTCCCATCCTGCGGAGAGCAGCGGGAACATGCGTAGCGTCAGGTACACGCCGGCCGAGACCATCGTGGCGGCGTGGATCATGGCCGAGACTGGCGTCGGGCCTTCCATCGCGTCCGGCAGCCACACGTGCAGGGGGAACTGCGCCGATTTGCCGACGGTGCCCATGAACAGCAGGATGCCGCATGCCCCGGCGATCGACAGCCCCAGGAAGGCCGGTGTCGTCGCCAGGTGATGAAGCACCTCTTCGTTGGCCAGGATGGCGCGGTAGTTCAGCGTGCCGGTGGCCGAGTACAGGTAGGCCAGGCCGAGCAGCATGAACACGTCGCCGATGCGGGTGGTCATGAAGGCCTTAACCATCGCCTTCTTGGCCGAGTCCTTGCCGAACCAGAAGCCGATTAGGAGATACGAGCACAGCCCCATGATCTCCCAGCCGACGAACAGCAGCAGCAGGTTGTCGGAGACCACCAGGGTGAGCATGCCGAAGGCGAACAGCGAGATGAAGGCGAAGAAGCGCGCATACATCGGCTCGAGCCCGCCGCCATGCGGGGGCAGGCCTGCCCGGTCATGCGCCTCGCGCGGCTGGCCGTAGTTGTGGTAGCCGACGCTGTAAACGAAGATCGCCAGGCAGGTCCAGGCGACGAAGAACAGCGTGGCGGCGCTGAGCGGGTCGATCAGGACGCCGATCGACAGCGCCGTCGCGCCGGTGGGTAACCATGGGAACGACAGCTCGATCGGGTGCTCGCCCAGGTGCGGCGCCGTCACGGCCGCGATGAAGACCGCCATGGCCATTCCCCACGAGAGCAGCATGGCGCCGATGGCGACGCTGTGGCTCAGCCGGTTGCTGCGGTTCGTGAACAGCACGATCAGGCCGAAGGCCAGCAGCGGGGGAAGCGGGATTAGCAGGGTCAGGATCTCAGGTCGCATGCGCGCCGCCTACCACTTCATCAGGTTGATCTCGTCTACCACCACGGTCGAGCGGCGGCGGTAGATCGAGATGATCAAGGCCAGGCCGACAGACGCCTCGGAGGCTGCCACGGCGAATACGATCAGTGTGAAGACCTGGCCGGCGATCAGCCCGGGCGTCAGGTAGCGCCAGAAGGCCACCAGGTTCAGGTTGACCGCGTTGAGCATCAGCTCGATGCCCATCAGGATGCCGACCGCGTTGCGCCGCGCCAGGACGCCGAAGGCGCCGACGCAGAACAGCAGCGCCGACAAGATCAGATACCACGACAGCGGGATCATTCTCCGCCCTCCTCGGCCGCGTCGGCCGGCCGGGCGATGGCCATGGCGCCGATCAGCGCCGCCAGCAGGAGCACCGAGGCAACCTCAAACGGCAGCAGGAAGCGGTTGACGTCCACGAGCGCCGTGCCCAGGTCCGATAGACCGGAGTCGGCCGCGGGCTGCGCCGTCGGCCCAGCCTGGGCGAAGGCCGGCACCTGAAGGATGAGCGCCAGCAGTCCGCCGAGCAGCACTAGCGCGCTGATCAGGGCCAGCCACCAGGAGGGGTTGTGGGTCGGCCCCGTGTCGGCCATCACCCGGCGGGTGAGCATCACGGCGAAAATGATCAGGATGGCGATCGCCCCGATGTACACGACCACCTGCACCACCGCCAGGAAGTTGGCGTTGAGCAGCACGAAGAGCACCGCCACCCCGGCCAGGCTGACGATCAGCCACAGGGCGGCGTGCACCAGCTTGGGTGAGGCGACGACCATCACGCCGGCCAGCAGCGTGACGAAGCCGGTCACCAGGAAGACGATCTGCAAGACGGTCATCGAGCACGTCTCCGTGAACGGACTCAGCGGGCGATGCCTGTCGAGAGGCCGCCGGCGGTGGCGCGAAGCCGCTCTTCGCGGAGGCGGACCGAGCGGCCATACGCGCCCAGCACGGCCATCGTCCCCACGAACAATGCCCCGTTGGCCGCCAGCAGCGCCAGGATGCGGCTCCACCCCTGCTCGACCGCCAGCTTGTCGACCACGGCCGTCAGGGAAACGATCAGCAGCGCCAGCGGCGTCAGGAACTTCCAGTTGAGCGACAGCAGCTGATCGATGCGCACCCGCGGGAACGAGCCGCGGATCCAGACCGTGATGAACCAGACGACGAATGCCTTGGCGAAGAAGTAGACCAGGCCGAGCAGCGGGAACTGCTCGGCGCCCGGGCCCTGCCATCCGCCCAGGAAGAGCGTCGAGAACAGCACGCCGACGGTGAAGGCGTGCAGGAACTCGCCGACGTAGAACATGCCGAAGGCCAGCCCGCCGTACTCGATGTTGAATCCGGCGACGATCTCGGACTCGCCTTCCATCAGGTCGAACGGCGCGCGGCCGTTCTCGGCCACGGACGAGATCAGGAACACGAGCGCCGCCAGCGGGGCGGCGGTGATGAACCACATGTCCTTCTGCGCCTCGACGATGGCGGCGATGCCCATCGAGCCGGCCAGCATCGTCGGCACCAGCAGCGTCAGCACCATCGGGATCTCATACGACACCAGCTGTGCCACGGCGCGGAAGGCGCCCAGCAGGGCGAACTTGTTGTTCGACGACCAGCCGGCCATGATGATGCCCAGCGTGCCGATGGCGCCGACGGAGACGATGTACAGGATGCCGACGTTGAGATCCGTGCCCAGGAAGCCGGGAGCGAAGGGCACAACCGCCCAGATCCCCACGACCGACATCACCACCAGCAGCGGCGCCAGCCAGTAGACGGGCTTGTCGATGCCGTCGGGGACGACGATCTCTTTGCCGATCAGCTTGACGAAATCGGCTACGGTTTGGAACACGCCCCACGGTCCCACGCGATTTGGCCCGTAGCGGTCCTGAAAACGCCCGAGGAGCTTGCGCTCGGCGACGATCAGCAAGAAGCAGACCAGGAGCAGGACCGTGGCCAGGATCGCCGCTCCAAGGAAGCGCAGCAGCGTCAGCGCCGCAACGGGCTGCATGCCCCAGCCGGTCACCAGGTCCATCAGCCATTGGCCGATCAGTCCGAAGGGATCACCCATGCGCAATCCGCTCCTTCACACCATACAAGACAATGGCTGATGTCCACAGCCCATCAGCCATTTGGAAGAAGTACACCCGGCTAGACCCACTCGAGGGCGCCCTTGCGCCAGGCATACAGCAGGCCGGCCGCCAGGATGAGCAGGAACAGCACACCCTCCAGCACCATGTAGAGCTGCATCTGCTGGTAGGCGACCGCCCAGGGGAACAGGAACACCGCCTCGACGTCGAAGACGACGAAGATCAGGGCAAAGATGTAGTACGAGGCCCGGAACTGCACCCAGGTCTCCCCGACGGTTTCGATGCCGCATTCGTAGGTCGTACCCTTGATGGCGTTCGGCTTGCGGGGGCCGAGCAGGATGCCCATCAGCACCGCCACGGCGGGCAGCAGCAGCCCGATTGGCAGCAGGAAGGCCACGAAGACCCACGGATCGTGCATGCTCGCTCCTGAGCGGGGGACGGCGCCGGCGCGCTCCGGACGGGGCGGACAATCGGCGGGTCGCGCGCCCGCCGCTTCAGTCGCCCGCCGGCCTGGCCGGGCCTGGATTGAAGGTGAGTTTATCATGAGAGCCAGCGACCGTCAAAGCCGGCCGGCCCTGGGACGTACATTCCTGCCTCGCTCGGTCGAATCCCCCACCCATCGGGTGCAGGGGCTGCCTGCGCCCCGGATGCTATAATCCGCGCGTGCTCCCCCCTTTGTCATCATCGGATTGGGACACCTTCCTCGCCCGCCAGCCCGAGGCCCATCTGCTTCAGACCACCGCCTGGGGCCGGTTGAAGACCGCCTTCGGCTGGTCCGCGCATTGGGTGATCGTCGGAGAGGCGGGCGCGCAGGTGCTCGTCCGGCAGCTGGCCCCGGCCATGCGCATCGCCTATGTCCCCATGGGCCCGGTGGGCGCCTGGCTCCCAGACCTCGTCCCGGCGCTGCGGGCCTTCGCCCGCCGCCAGCGCTGCTTTGTCCTCAAGCTCGAGCCCGACGCGCCCGATGGCTCGCCGCTCAGCGATCCACTGCGCGCGCTCGGGTTCGCCCCAAGCCTGCACACCGTCCAGCCGCGCCGCACGTTGATCATCGACCTCGGATCGTCGGACGACGAGGTCCTGGCGCGCATGCACCAGAAGACGCGCTACAACATCCGCCTGGCCGGGCGCAAGGGTGTCAGCGTCCGCCCTTGGGAAGACCTCTCCGCTTTCGGGGCGATGATGCAGGCCACCGCGGTGCGCGACCAGTTCGGCGCGCACGCCTCGGACTACTACGCCCGCGCCTACGATCTGTTCCACCCCGCGGGTGATTGTGAACTGTTGGTGGCGGAATTTGAGGGTCGACCCCTGGCAGCGCTGATGGCCTTTGCCCGGGGCTCACGGGCCTGGTACCTCTACGGGGCCTCGACCGACATCGAGCGCAACCGCATGCCAACCTACCTGCTCCAGTGGGAGGCCATGCGCTGGGCGCGCCGCCGCGGCTGCCGGACGTACGACCTGTGGGGCGTGCCCGACGCCGAGGCGGAGACGCTTGAGTCGCAGTTCGAGCAGCGCGGCGATGGGCTGTGGGGTATCTATCGTTTCAAGCGCGGCTTCGGCGGAGACCTGCGGCGCTCGATCGGCACCTGGGATCATCCGTTGCAGCCGCCGATCTACGCCCTGTACAGGGCCGTGATCGCCCGGCGCGCGGAGGCCTAGGTGGAACTGCGCCAGACAACCGTGCGGTATCGCACTGAGTGGACGGCCGCGCTGGCGGACCTTCCGCCGGCGCATGTCCTGCAGACCTGGGAGTGGGGCGAGTTCAAGGCACGCTACGGCTGGGAGCCGGAGCGAATCGTCTGGCGCACCTCCGATGGTCGTCCTGTGGCGGCGGCTCAGATGCTGGCGCGCACGCTGCGGGTGCCGGGGATCGGCCTGCGTCGCAGCGTGCTGTACTCCCCGCGCGGCCCGGTCCTCGACTGGGCGGCGCCCGAGGTAGCCGAGGCTGTCCTGCGCGACCTGCTCGACCTGGCGCGGCGGCCCGGCGTTATCCAGGTCAAGATCGACCCGGACCTTCCGGTCGGGTACGGCCCTCCCGGATCGGACGATGCCGAACCCGATCCGACCGGCGAACGCATTGCCGGGCTGCTGCCCGCCCTCGGCTTCCATCCGTCGCCCGAGCAGGTGCAGTTCCGCAACACCTTCGTGCTTGACCTGCGCCCGGAGGAAGGGCAGCTGCTGGCGCAGATGAAGCAGAAGACGCGCTACAATGTCCGGCTGGCCGAGCGTCATGGCGTGCGCGTCCGCACCGGCACCGCCGACGACATTCCCCTGCTCTACCGGATGTACGCTGAGACGTCGCTGCGCGACGGGTTCGTGATCCGCACCCCCGAGTACTATCAGGATGTGTGGGGCCGATTCATGTTGGCGGGGCTGGCCCAGCCGCTCCTGGCGGAGGTCGATAGCCAGTCGGTGGCGGCGCTGATCGTCTACCGCTGCGGTCCGCGGGCCTGGTACCTGTACGGCATGTCGCGCGACCTTCACCGTGACAGGATGCCAAACTACCTGCTGCAGTGGGAGGCCATCCGCTGGAGCAAGGCCGCCGGCTGCACGCACTACGACCTATGGGGCGCGCCGGATCGGATCGACCCACACGACCCGATGTGGGGCGTGTTCCGCTTCAAGGAAGGGTTGGGCGGACGACTGGTGCGAACGTTGGGCGCGTGGGATGCGACCTCGCACCCAGCCGCCTATCGTCTGTACCACTCGCTGCTCCCCGCCCTGCTCAGCCTGCTGCGGCATCGCGGCCGCAGCGCGACGCGCCAGTCGCTCGAGTAGAGGTTCCGGCCCTCGGGAGCCCTGTCTGCTGCGACAACTGCAGGAGGTTCACATGATCAAGCTCGACCTACGCAAGCAACTCAAGCACCTGTACAACCCGTCCAGCAAGGAGCCATCGCTGATCGATGTGCCGGCAATGACTTTCGCCTGCATCGATGGCCGTGGCGATCCCAACGGGCCCGACTTCGCAGCAGCCACCGGCGCGCTGTATGCCTTCTCCTACACGATCAAGTTCATGGTCAAGAAGGAGCGCGCTCTCGACTACCCCGTGATGGCGCTCGAAGGCCTGTGGTCGATCGAGGGGAAAGCGGACTTTGCCTTGGGCGACTTTGATCGGCGGGAGGCCTGGCTGTGGACGCTGATGATCATGCAGCCGGAGGCGGCCGGCCCTGATCTGTGGCCGCTGGCGCTTGAGCAGGCCGCGCGCCGAGGGACGCCGTTCTTGGAGAGGCTGCATTTCGAGCGCGTGCACGAGGGGCGCTCAGCGCAGATCATGCACATCGGGCCATACTCCACGGAGCCGGCAACGCTCGACCGTCTGCACGGATTCATTCGTGCGCAGGGCCTTCGGCCGCGCGGCAGGCACCACGAGATCTATCTGGGCGACCCGCGCCGCAGCGCGCCAGAGAAGCTGAAGACCGTCCTGCGGCACCCGGTCGAGTCAGCGAGGTAGGCAGGGCAAGCGGGCACCGGCCCCGTGGAGCGCGTGATGAATGAACCGCCCATCGAGTCACGCTCTGCGTTCCGTGTCGTCGGCATCCAGGTTCGGGCAGGAGCCGGCGGGCTGAACCCGCCCGAGGCCTGGGCCCAGCTCTGGCCCCGCGTGGGTGAGATCCATGATCAGGCTGGAGACGGCGCGTATGGGGTCAGTGCGAACTTCGACCCCGCGTCGGGGAGCTTCGACTACTTGGCTGGTGTACGCGTCACCTCAGACGCTGCGCCCCCGCCCGGTATGCATTCCGCCTTCCTCCCGACCCAGCGATGCGCGGTGTTCACGTGCACGCTGGCAACCCTGATGCAGGTTCTCCACGCGGCCAATCACGAATGGCTGCCTGCCTCGGCGTTCCAGAGGGGCGATGGCCCGGAAATCGAATGGTATCCGCCGGCATTCGACGGCGCAGACCCGGCTTCGACGTTCACCATCTCCATTCCTGTCTCCCCTTGAAGCGAGGCGTGATGACACGCGGGCATGAGGGCGCCCGCCGGGACGGAATGCCGAAGTCGAGGAGGGAATGTCGACTCGGGAGCGTCGCGGAAAGGAGACGCCGCGCGTGAATGCATCGGCTGAGCTCTTGGGGCGTCTTTCCGGGACCGTCGACGCCTTCTGCCAGATGATCGAGCATCTTCCGGCGCGCGCCCTGCTGGAGAAGCCTTGGGGGCCGCGCCAGGTGCTGTGCCACCTCCTCTACTGGCACGAGACCTACGTCAGGCAGATTGAAACCCAGCGGACCGGAAGGGGCTGGCTGCTGCCGGAAGGTACCCTCAAGGAGTTGAACGCGCAGGCGGTTGCCTCGCTGGCGACTGTCGGCGCGCCGACGTTGCTGGCCCGCTTTCGGACCGCCAACAGCCGGTTGTGCCGCATGGCCAGCGAGCCAAAATCCGCCGGCGTGCACATCCAGCTCAAGCTGAATTCGAAGAGCTGGCCGCTGGATGAGTTCCTCGATCGGGTCGAGGCCCACATCCGCCGCCACGGTGACGAGATCCAGCGGACTCATGCGCCGCGCGGCGGCGCGGCCCGAAGCTGATCCCTACTTCACGCCCGTTCCCCGCGTGCAGCCTGTGCTACAGTACGCTGCACGCACCGCCCGCAGACTGAGGAGCGCTCATGCTGAGCGAACGGCTTCCCCGCATCGCCCTCGGTACCTTCCCCACCCCGGTCACGGCCTTGCCCCGGCTTTCGGCCTGGCTCGACGGCCCCGACCTGTGGATCAAACGTGACGACCTGACCGGCCTGGCGATGGGAGGCAACAAGACGCGCAAGCTTGAGCTGCTGCTGGCCGAAGCCGAGGCGCAGGGCGCGCGGACGCTGGTGACACGCGGCGCGGTGCAATCCAACCACTGTCGGCAGACCGCCGCGGCCGCCGCCGCCCGCGGACTGCAGTCCATCCTCGTCCTGCGCGGCGAACCGCCTACATCGGTCAACGGGAACCTGCTGCTCGACCAGCTGCTCGGCGCCCGGCTGGTCTGGACGCACGGGCGCGACCCGCAGTCCATGCTGGAACAGACCGTGTCCCAGGCGGAGGCCGACCATCTTCGGCCGTATCTAGTTCCCTACGGCGGATCAAGCCCGCTGGGCGCCAGCGCCTACGCACTGGCGCTTGAGGAGTGTCTGGCGCAAGGGCCGGCACCGGCGTGGATCGTCGCCGCGTCCTCCTCGGGGGGTACGCAGGCCGGGCTGGTGGCCGGCGCGCGGCTTCTCGGTTTCGAAGGCAAGATCCTCGGCATCAGTGTGGACATGCCCTCTGGCACATTGCGCGCCGAGGTTGCGCGACTGGCATCCGAAGTCTGCGCCCTCCTCGGCAAGCCAGCCAACGTTTCTGCCGCCGAGGTCCTGGTAGACGATCGCTTCGCCGCCCCAGGCTACGGCGTGCTTACCAGCGTGGAACGCCAGGCGATCGAGATCTTCGCCCGGCAGGAGGGAATCCTGCTCGATCCGGTGTACACGGGCCGCGCCGCCGGGGGTCTGCTCACGCTGGCCAGGGAAGGCTGCTTCGGCGCAGGCGAAACGGTGCTGTTCTGGCACACGGGCGGAACACCGGCGCTCTTTGCCTATGCATCGGAGCTCGGCTCGCCCTAGACTCCCCGCTCTCCATCCGCAACCCCCCTGATGATGTGCACGGTCGGCAAACCGGTCGCCCGCGTGCGACGGTCCTCTCGCCGCTGCGGCGGAGGCGATCGCGACGGTGCCGCGCGCCTCGGCCGGATCCGCCAGTACCCCCAGGTGACCACACCAGAGGCCAGCTTTATAGCTGCGCGTGCCCCAAGGGGGCCTTGCCGGCGTTCTGGCCGTCGCTTCGCGCCAGACGGCGCAGGGCAAGGCCGATGCCAGGAGTGTGGTCCATCAGGCCGTGAGGATCAAGTTGGCCACGCGCCAGTTGTCCCAGGGGCTGGACCACCCACCACGTCGCTCCCTCCCCACAACCGCATGGGATCCTTCGCGAGAACCTGCACATCCATCGATCGATGACCACCGAGGGTTCAATCGGCCACCCGCAAGGCCAGTGTCTTGGGGGCACGCTACCCTCGCGCAGGGCTCCCAAGCACCTTGTGGCTGTGACCAGCCTCGTTCACGGCGCGGAAATCGGGGAGGTCTTGGCTAAGTGAATCAACAGTGAGCCAACTCTGAAGTGCCGGATCCGTTGATCGCCGTCCTTCAACAGGCGATTCAGCGTGAACTCCAGGGGTTCGGTCGCGATTTCTGGGTCGACGACCATCTTGATGACGCTCAAGTTGCGCGCGGCCTTCCCCGTCGGAGCGCCAAGGGCGCGCAAAGCTGCCCGGGCGCAGGAGAGGGGTGTCTCGAAAAGGAAACGGCGCCTCACTCGGGCAGGGAGGAATGGATAGAAGGTGTCGAACAGCAGGGCAAGGACAACGTGGGGCAGGCCTCGGCTGGTTGGGAACGCGATGTCGATCGCATGGAGCATCGTGCCTCCAGGGCGAAGAAGGCCATCCATGTGATTGCAGACTCGTTCGAACTGCGGCGGCGGCACGTGCTCCAGAGCGGATGCGCTGTAGATGCAGTCGAAGTAGGCCAGTGGAAGATCGGGAAGGCTGTCCTCGCCGAGGCGACCGAGGACGTACTTCACCTCGGGGTGCGCCCGGATGTGCTCGTGAGGATCTCGACTGCGGGTCCAGAACGGATCGGATTCTGAGGCCCCAAAATCGTCGACCGACCAGACCTCGCATCCCTTCTCCCGCGCCAGGTAGGTTGGGAGCCAAGAGTAGCCTGCGCCAACATCGAGAACCCTCTGCCCTTGCTCCCACGGAATCGAGTTGATGATCCAGCCGCAGTCGAAGCCTTTGAGATTCAAGTGGATGTCCGGCTTGGCCACGATCTTGTAGCCCAACATTCGCCTCGTGTCCGCCAGCGCGATCTCGGTAACGCTGTAGCGGGCTTTCCGACGGGGGGTCAACTCAGATCCTCCTTGCCATGCCGGACATGGGGGTAGGGCATCAAGCCTTCGGCATGAGATGGACACATCTCTTCGCTGTTCGACTAGCCGTGGGCAGTCCTCTTGCGCGTCAGCGACTCAGGCGTCAGGCGGCTCAGGGCGGCGTGGAGCAGCAGCACCGTGTTGCGCCAATCATCAAGCCGGATCAGCCCGGCAGGCGAGTGCGGGTAGCGCACGGGCACCGAGACGCTGATCGCCGGGATTCCCTTGCGCGCCCGGTGAATGGAGCCGGCATCGGTGCCGCCCCCGCCGGGCTGCCGGAACTGGTATGGAAGGCGTGCAGACCTAGCCACCGCCTCCACATGCTCGAGGAGCCGACGGTCGGAGACCGTCGCACGGTCCGCCGTGTACAGCGCCGGCCCGAGGCCCAGACGGGTGTTGTAAGCCGTGTTCTCCGAACCATCCCAGGTGGGCAGGTCACGCGCCGGCGTGCAGTCGATGGCGATGGCCATCTGAGGGTCCAGGCGATGGGCCGCCACACCGGCGCCGCGCAGCCCGACTTCCTCTTGCACACTGAACGTCGCCATCAGGTCAATACTCGCCGGTGCCGCCTGGAACAGCTCGATCAGGATCGCCACGCCCAGCCGGTCATCGAGAGCTTTGGCCGAGACCGCATCCCCAAGCCGGGCCAGCGGCGTGGCGAAGGCCGCCCGGTCGCCGATCCGCACACGCTCCAGGGCGTCGTCGCGGGTGCGCGCCCCGACATCCAAGCGCATCTGGTCGAAGCCCGGTGTCCGTCGCTTGTCGCCCGGTGCGGAGAGGTGCGGCGGCGTCATGCCGATCACGCCGGGCACACGATCCTTCCCGACCCAGAAGGCCTTGCCCAGCAGTTGATGTGGCGCGATCCCGCCCACGGTCGCCACATGGAGATACCCGTCCGCCTCGGCACCGGTCAGCATCAGACCGACCTCGTCCATGTGCGCCGACAGCATCACGCGCACGCAGCGCCGGGCGGTGCCCTTGCGAACGGCAATGAGGTTCCCCAGGGCGTCCACGAGTACTTCATCCGCCAGGGGCTCGACCTGTTCGCGAACCAGCCTCCGAACCTCACCCTCATCGCCGGAGACGCCGACAGCTTCGGTGAGGGCGCGCAGGAGGGCCAAGTGCGATCGTTGCGCCGTGCGGGATGGGCGGGTGCGTGCCATGGCCCCTCAGCCTCGGTCCAGGGAACTGGCGGCGGCATCGTCGAGGCCGCACACAAACTCCGTCAGGACGGCAGCCGTGCGGCGGATGTCCTCAAGGTCGACGACCTCAACCGGTGAATGCATGTTGCGGACAGGGACGAACAGGCAGCCGGTTGCCACGCCGGAGCCGGCGACCTGGAGCAGGTCGGCGTCGCTTTCGGAGTAGCGGGGCATCGGCTCAAGCGTGAGTGGCACCTCCGCCCGCTCCGCGGCCAGGCGCAGGCGTTCGTGGACGGCAGGATGGGCTGCGGGCCCCCAGCCATTGGAGGGCCCGCCGCCCAGTGGGAAGGTGAGGTGCTCGGCCTCGCCGTGCCCCCGGCCATAGGTCGTATCGACCACCAATGCGATGGCGGGCGGGGCTGCGTGGGTGATTGTGCGGGCGCCCAGTCCGCCGGTCTCCTCCTGGACGAGGCCGGCCAGGACCACGTCCCAGGCATGGCCTGCACGCGACAGCGAGTGCAGGGCGAGCGTCAGGGCGGCCAGTCCTGCCCGGTTGTCGAGCGCCGGGCCGGCGACCACCCCGTCGCCGAGTTGGATGCCCATGCGGTCGAAGGTAATCGCATCCCCGATCCGAACCAGGGCCTGCAACTGCCGGGCACCCAGGCCGGTGTCAACCAGGAAAGCTCCCAGCGGAATCGAGTCCCCATCCTTCTCGGGGGGCAGGCAGTGTTCGGGCGGGCGGACCAGCAACCCCGGGACCAGCCGCTTGCCATGCACCAGCACCCGTTGCCCTGCCAGGTGCTCAGTGAGCGTGCTACCCGCCGAGGCGATGCGCAGGAAGCCGCCCTCGAAATCGGCGACCACCAGGCCGATGGCATCCATGTGCGCCGTGAGCATAACGGATGGCCGTGGCTTCTTGCCGCTGCCGCGGCAGGTGGCGTACACGGAGCCGGCCGGGGTGCGGCGGACCTCGTCCGCCAGGGGGGCCCACGCGGCCTGCAGCCGGTCGGCGACGGCGGTCTCCCGACCTGGGATAGCGGGCAGCCTCATCAGATCCAGGAGTAATGGCAGCAGGTCGTCAGGCATCCTGTCTCATCCCGGGGTCGGGGTTTCCGTCTGTGTCGGTGTCTCGCTGGGAATCGGCGTGTCGGTGGACGTCGGCGTGGATGTGTCGGTTGGGACCGGCGTCAGCGTCTGCGTGGGTGTAGGCGTCGCTGTAGACGGCGTGAAGACGAGCAGCGTTTGCGTGATCGACGGTGTCAACGTCGGGCCGGGGATCGGCGTGTCGCTGGGCAGGGACGGGCTGGCGGTGGCGGTCAGGGTCGGCGTGACCACCGGTGTCGGGGTCGCCTCGCCGGGGGCGCGGCGGATGGCGATCAACCCGGCACAGTAGCACGGCAGCGTCGCCAGGATGGTGGCGACCAGGACGAGGTACAGCGGCCGGGGCCGTTGGATCGGTGGCTCCATGTGACCTGCTCAGGGCGGCCATCATATCAGCCCGATTGCGGCGGGGCAAGCGCCGGGGAAGCCGGGTGCACTCGCGGCGAGGCGAGCCTGGAGGCTGGACCCGGATGATAGACGACACAAGCTGAAGTCTGCGCATCCCGTTGCGGTGGTGTCCGATAAGCCGTCAGGTGCCGGCCCCAAGCGGAGACGCTGAAGTTGAACGAATCGGGCTGGACCAAGCCTCGAGCGAGGGTCGTCTTCCCGCTCTGCCGAGGGCCGATTGGAGCGACGACGTGGCCTTGTTTGGGAGCCTGCTGGATGGCTGCGATGATGGCGGAACGTTCAATCACCAAGCCAGCATGCCATGAAGATCCAAGGTATCACTTTCGATTGTCCAGCACCGGCCGGCTTACTCTCCCATCACCTGCTCCACGGCCGCCCGGGTGACGGCGGCATAAGCCCGGCTCAGGCGCGGAAGGAAGTCGCCACGCGGCATCCAGAACTCCGGTTCGCCCAGCCGCTTCACCGGGGCCGCATCCACTTCCGGCGCGGTGAAGGCGAGGCGCAGATTCTCCAGTTCCTCGGCGGCCATCCAGAAACGGTCGAGGCTGTCAGACAGTAGCGTGACTTTCTCAACGGGTACTTTAGCGGGCACCCGTTTGCGTGATTTCTCCGCCGGCCCAGCCACTTCGGCGGTGCGGCGGGCGCGCAGGGCTGTGATGATTTCGCCCTTCTCTCGACCCCGCAGACGGAACAGCAGGAAGGGGTCGCAGTCGAACTGCTCGCCCAGCAGGTAATAGACCGCCGCGATGTGCTTGCACGGGTTGGCCCAGTCCGGGCAGGAACACTCTGTGACCAGATCGCCGCGTTTGGATGGGAACAGGCTGACCTTCGCAGTCGAAAATGCCTCTTCGATGTTCTGCGGCATCTCGCCCGCCAGCAACTTGGCGGCGAAGATCGCCTGCGCCGCCATCGCGTCCACGACCTTGTCCCACACCTTATCGGCGAGCGGCTCGATCTCGATCCGCACCTTATAGGGCGTGGACCTGCTCCCCTGCACACGCGAGTTCACCCGGCCCGGCTTGATGTCCAGATTGAGCACCTGCCCGCTGCGCGCATACGACCGCCCGCGCGAGAGCCGGGCGGGATCAACCAGGCGCTCCAGCGCCTCAATCCATTGGCCGGCCCACCACGTTTGGGCGAACTGCCCGCGTGTGGTCTTGGCCCGGATGCCCTTCGCCGGGCGGCGCGGTTTCGGCTTCGGGTACCAGCCCCATCCCCAACTCATGAGCCACTCTCCTGAACTTCGTGTCCCTTGTGCTCTTCGTGGTCTAGAACTAGCTGACCGCCGCCGCGCGCAGGGTGAACAACTCCCGCAGCTGCTCGGTCGAGAGCTCCGTGATCCAGCCCTCGCTTGTGCCCACGATGCTCTCGGCCAGGGCCAGCTTGCGCGTGATCATCTCATCCACGCGCTCCTCCACCGTGCCCGCGCACAGGAACTTGTGCACCTGCACGTTCTTCGTCTGCCCGATGCGGAAGGCGCGGTCGGTGGCCTGATTCTCCACCGCCGGGTTCCACCAGCGGTCGAAGTGGAAGACGTGGTTCGCCCGGGTAAGATTCAGTCCGGTACCGCCGGCCTTGATGGAGAGAACGAAGGCCGGCGGCGCGTGCGGGTCGGACTGGAACCGCTCGACCATCGCCGTGCGCGCTTTGGCCGGCGTGCCGCCGTGCAGGAACAAGACATCGTCGCCGAATGTGTTCTGCAAGTGGGCTTTCAGCAGCTGGCCCATCTCAGCGAACTGGGTGAAGATGAGGGCGTGCTCCTTCACCGCGCGGACTTCCTCCAGCATCTCACCCAGACGGTTGAGTTTGCCGGAGCGGTCGGGCAAGGGGCTTCCGTCGCCGAGCAGGTGCGCGGGGTGGTTGCATACCTGTTTGAGTTTCATCAGCGTCGCCAGCACGACGCCGCGCCGCTGGATCCCCTCGGACTCCTCAATCTGCCGCAGCGAGTCGCGCACAACGGCCTGGTAGAGCGTGGCCTGCTCGCGGGTAAGCGAGCAGTAGACCTTCATCTCGTTCTTGGCGGGCAGGTCGCGGATTACGTTGGGATCGGTCTTGAGCCGGCGCAGGATGAACGGCCCGACCAGACCCTTGAGCCGCCGCGCGGCCTCGGGATCCTGCGCCCGCTCGATGGGCCGCGCGAAGTTGGCGCCGAAAGATCCTTGCGAGCCGAGGTAGCCGGGGTTGAGGAACTGGAAGATGCTCCACAGCTCAGCCAGGCGGTTTTCGACGGGCGTGCCCGTGAGGGCCAGGCGGTGCTCGGCGAGGAGGCCACGCGCCGCTCTGGCCTGGCGCGTCTCCGGGTTCTTGATGTTCTGTGCCTCATCCAGGACGACCTCCCCCCACTTCACTTCGCCGAGCAGCTTCTCGTCGCGGTGTAGGAGCGGGTACGAGGTCAACACGACATCGCGGCGCGTTGCCTGGCGGGCGAAATCCTCCTTCTCGCGCTGGCCGCCGTGATGCACCAGCACGTTCAGGCTCGGCGCGAAGCGGGCCAGTTCGTGCTGCCAGTTGCCGACCACCGAAGTCGGGCAAACAAGGAGTGCCGGCTTCCTATTGCCTTGCGCCTGCAGGTGCAGGAGCAGCGCAATGGCCTGGATGGTCTTACCCAGGCCCATGTCGTCGGCCAGGCAGGCGCCCAGCCCGAACTGGCGCAGAAACACCAGCCAGGCGAAGCCAGTGGCCTGGTAGTGACGCAGTGTGCCCGTTAGCCCTTTCGGAGCGGGCAAGGGCTTGAGGCGCGCGTGATGGGTGAACTGCTCGACGAAGTCGCCGAACCAGCCCGAAGTCTCCACACCCGTCACCGGCAGGCCGCCCACCGACGCGGGGGCGAGCGCCATCCGCAGGGCCTCGTCTGCCGGGATTTCGCCCGCCTGTTCGCGCTTCTCCAGGAATGCCAGGGCCTGCTGAAGCTGGTCCGGGCGTACTTCCACCCACTGGCCGCGAATCTGTACCAGCGGCACCTTGAGCGCCGCCAGCTTCTCGAACTCCGCGCGCGACAGCGGCTGGTCGCCAAGCGCGAGTTCCCAATCGAAGGCGACGACGCTCTTGAAACTCAGGCGCGCCACGCCGCCCTGGGGAGCTTTCTTCGTCGCTTGCGGCTTGCCGCTCAGTTTCAGGCGCAGGCTGAGTTTCGTGCTCAAGCCCGGCAGCAAGACGCCGAAGCCGGAGGCTTGCAGCAGCATGGCGGCCTCGCGGACGAAGGCGTGGGCCTCGTCGGCGGTGATGGCGCGCGCTTCCGGGCGGGCATCGGCCAAACTCGCTTCAATGGGCGCGAACATGCGGGCCGCCAGCCCCAGTCCAGCAAGCAGCCTTTCCTGGGGCTGGTCGAATTTCCGGTTGAGATACTTGAGCGTGCTGCCCCGTTCGCGCCACACGGTCTCGGCCGGGACGAGCAGGCTCGGGTCGTCGCTGGCTTGCAGGAAGTAGCGCAGCGACCAGTCGCTGTCCCGGGCTTTGGGGATGTACAGGTCGGCCGCGGATCTGCTGTCTGGCGGGTCGAGCCGGAAGCACAGGCGGAGGTTGCCCTCGGCGGCCCCGGCCGGCTGCGACCAGGCCTGATAGCGCTGGATGAAGTCGTCGGGCAAGTCGAGGGCGGGATCGGCGGAGGCGAGCGCGGCCAGCCAGCGTTCGGCGGGAGCGAGGCGGGCTGCGGCCGAGCGCGGCCGCGTTCCGAAATCCGCCGAGGCGCGGGCGTGAGCATCCACCGTGACCTGCAGGAAACCGGTGAGCAGGGCGCGCGGGGCAGATTCGGGTACCTCTGGAGTGCGGGTGACCGCGCGAGCGGCGGGCGGCATGGCCTCGACGAGCCGCTCGAGGAGCGCCTGTTCTTCTTGTGAGTCCAGCAGCGGCCGCCAACGCGCCAGCCACCTTTCGCCCGACTCGATGAGCACGGGCAGGTGGCGCTGCCGCACAAGCAGGGCGAGCGCCAAGCGCGCCGCGGCCTGCCAGAAGCGCGCGTCGGCACCGAGGGGTGCGTCTTCGGTAAAGTTGACCAGCAGGGCCAGCGCCTCGCGCGGCGCAAACGCCAGCGCCGTCACTCGCCACGCCCGGAGCACGGGCTTGCCTTCGGCGGAGTTCTCGCGCAGGAAGCGACGTGAGGGTTGGGGTTCATCCCCCACGCTGGGCAGGCGCGCGACCAGCGTGACCGGCTCGGCCTCCAAGTCGGCGAGCGGCAAGGCGCTCGTCAATTCGTCAGTGGTCGCAGTGAAGGGATGAAGCGTGAGGCGCTTGCTTCCTTTGGACTTGCGCCGGGGAACCGCTCCCCGCGCCGCCTCGCCCCACAGCGCGAGACGGGCCGGAGCGGTGTCAGTTTGCGCTAACCAGGCAGCATGGAGGATTTGCATCGCGACGGTTCAGATCACTCAGCCGGGCCGGCCGATCAAGACCCAGTCCCAAGCGTTCCCTCAGCCCGCACCAGCGCCGGGCAACTTTGGCGTTCCGCAGCGCCATGCCGATCGCCCGTCGGCTGCCCACCAGCACGCACAACCGCCGCGCCCGCGTCACCGCCGTGTAGACCGAATTGCGCTGCAGCAGCATGTCATGTCGCGGCAGGAGCGCTAGCCCGCCCGCCGGATACTCCGAGCCTTGTGCCTTGTGTACGCTGGCGGCATGGGCCAGCGCCAGTTCGTCGGCCTCGACCCAATCGTAGGCCACCGGCCTCCCGTCGAAGTTTATCACCAGCGTCTGCATCTCGAGGTCCACCACCCGGCCCGGGCCACCATTGTACGCGTCGCGGTCATGGTTGTTGCGCAGCTGCATCACCCGGTCGCCCACGCTGAAGACCCGGCCGCCGATGGCCCTTTCGGCTTCATCCGCCGTGGGCGGATTGAGGGCCACCTGCAGTTTCTCGTTCAAGGCCCCCACTCCAGCTTCGCCCCGGCGCATCGGCGAAAGCACGATCACGCCGCGCAGCGGGTCCAGCCTGAACCGCGCCGGGATGCGGCTGCCGACCACCTCCATCACCCGTTGGGCCACTTCGGTTTCTTCGGTCTACCCGAACAGGAAGAAGTCGCCGGCGCCGCTTCGGGCTCGACTGAGCCCAACGCCCACAACATCCGGACCGCCCAGGTCGAAGCCTACGACGCATCCAGGCCATGAGGAAGGATCGGACCGAGGCGTGGTGTGCGGTCGCTCCGGGCATTTGGGCGCACCCCGGGCCTGCGTGCGGGGCATAGCTCTCTTCAGGAGGGCGGGAGGATTCGTGGGTAGAATGGGGTCACGCAGCCCGAGGCCTGTGCCCATGCGGCGCCTATCCACGGCTCCCCAGGCGAACCGTCCAGCTCTCGACTGGGCGGTCTTCCTCACCCTTCAGCTGCTCGTCCTCATCTCGGCCTACGGCCTGGCGGCCGCCGACTGGGCCGATCACCTCGGCCTGATCCCGACGGTGGCCGTACTGGGCGTCGTGGCCGGGACGGCGCTCGCCCGCTCGCGCTTTCCGGGCTGGCTGGCGACGCTGTTCGCCCTTGCCTACGGCGCGTTCCTGGTCGCCTTCCTGACGGGCGGCACGATTGTCGACATCTACGGCTGGCACGACCGGCTGCTGGCATTGGGCGGCCGCCTCGGCGCCTTCGCCCTCGTGCTGGTGACGGCCGAGCCCAACTACGACCCGCTGATGTTCGTCGTCCTGATGGCCGCCGTCTACTGGGGCATGGCCGTCCTGGCGGGCTACGCCTGCTTCCGCAAGGACAGCCTGTGGCCGGCGATCCTCCCGCCGGGCATCGCCCTGCTGGTCAACACCTTCTACTACCTGCGTCGTCCGGGCCTGAATGGATACGTGGCGGCTTTTGCACTGACCGCCCTCGTATTCCTCTTCGTGCTGAACCTGGCGCGGCGGAGGAGCGAGTGGCGCCGCGCTGGGACCCGGGTGCCGTCGAATGCCACCGGTCAGATCGCCCAGGTGGGACTGATCCTGGCATTCGTGCTCGTCGCCCTGGCATGGGGCGTCCCATCGTTCGCCCAATCCGAGCGCGCCTCGGACCTGTGGAGCACGGCGACGCGCCCGTGGACGCGCCTGCGTTACCGCCTGACCCAGGCCTTCACCAGCCTGCGCAACCCCGTGGCTATCGTCAGCGATGTGTTCGGCGACCAACTGCGTCTGGCCGCCGCCGTGACCCCGGCCGAGACGCCGATCTTCAACGCCACCGTGTTTCCGGAGATCGATCCGAGCCTGCGCCTCTACTGGCGGGCCCGAACCTATGACACGTATCAATCGGGGAGCTGGGCGTCGCTGGAAACCGATCAGGAGCCGTACTTCCCGGACGAGGGCTCCTTCCCCCTCCCCTCGTACCAGGGCCGGCAGGCGGTCGAGGTGAGCGTCGATCCTCTGGTCGATGCGCTCCACCTGCTCTACGTCCCGGCGCAGCCCTCCGGGATCAACCGTTCAGGCGTGCTGACGGTGATTCGAACGTCGGCCGGGCTGATGGACGTCTCCTCGGTCGCCGCCCGCACGACGGTGGTACGCGGCGAGGTATACCGGGTGCGCGGCGAGGTCGCCAACCCGACGGCCGACCAGCTTCGCTCGGCCGGCAGTGACTACCCGGCCTGGGCGAGAGAGCGCTTCCTGCAGCTCCCGGAGAACCTGACGCCGCGCACGCGCCAGCTGGCGTTGGAGATCACCCGCGGGGTCGCCAACCCGTACGATCAGGCGGTGGCGATCACGCGTTGGCTGCGGGACAACATCCAGTACAGCCTCGAATCCGGCGAGCCCCCGGAGGGCGTGGAGCCGATTGACTGGTTCTTGTTCGACCATGGCGTCGGCTTCTGCAACTGGTACGCCAGCGCCGAGGTCCTCCTGCTGCGGTCGCTGGGGATACCGGCGCGTGTGGCGGCTGGATTCGCGCAGGGCACGGCGGATGAGACCGGGCGCCAGTTCCTGGTCCGGCAACGGGATGCGCACGCCTGGCCCGAGGTGTTCTTCCCAGGATTCGGCTGGGTGGAATTCGAACCCACATCCGCACAGCCGCCGCTGGAGCGGCTCGAGGTTGCGGTCCCGTCGGACGAGGCGGCCGGGCCGGCGGATGCCCAGGCGCCCACAGCTGAAGACGATGTCCGCGACTTGCGCCGGCTGCTGGGCGGCGAGATCGATGACGGCCTCGAAGCAGGCCCGGAGATCCCGGTTGCGCGGCCTTCCCCCATGCCATGGATTGCGGCCGTGGGCCTGATACTCGTAGGTGGGTTGATCTGGCTGCGCCTCGACCCGGTGGCACGCTTCGGTGCAGCGGGGGCTATCAGCCGCTCGCTGGCGCGCATCGGCGTCAAGCCGCCTCCTCGTCTCGCCCGCTACGACCAGGCGCCGCTGACGCCGGTCGCCAAGGTGTACTGGCGCTGGAGCCAGGGCCTGGGTCGGCTGGGGATCCCTATCGCGTTCAACCAGACACCGTTCGAGCGGGCGCGGTCCTTCGCCAAGGAGTATCCGCTGGAGGCCGAGCGCGGCTGGTCTATCGCGCAGGCCTATGCCGCCGAACGGTTTGGCAACCGGGCCGCGGACCCGGAGCCTGTGCTGGAGGCCTGGCGGGCGCTCGGACCGTGGATGGCGATGCTGTGGCTGGAGAAGGTACCCGCCCGGGCGCGCCAGCGCCTGGCGGAGTCGCTGCAGCCGGCATCGGATACGGACCCCTGACATCTCGACAAACAACAGTTACGAATCCCCAAGGAGAATCCCGCCCATGCCCTCCAGCCGGAGCAAGCACACCTCGATCGCTGATTGCCTGCGCCGGCTGGCGGAGGCAGACGGCCCGCCAGGCTGGGAGGGCACCGTGCGCCGTCTGGTCGAGAAGGACCTGCATACCTCGATGGGCAAGGTGCGGGTGTCTCCCTTGGGGAGCGTATATGCCGAACGGCAATCCGGGCGCGGGATGCGGGTGCTCGTTTCGTCACACCTGGACGAGGTCGGCTTCGTGGTCTCGCACCTTGACCACCAAGGATTCGCCTGGCTCCACCCGGCCGGCGAGGTCAACGCCGAGGCGTGTTCTGGCGCGGCGATACGGTTCTCGGCTGGCCTGTTGGCGACGCTGGGGGTCGTCCCCAGGCCGACCTGGCGTGGCGAGGGCCCGCCGCGGCTGCTGGCGGATTTCGGCCCCGGCGGCCTCAATCATCGTCTGCGCACCGGCGGCATGGGCGTATTCGCCACACCCTTTGAGGTTGACGGGAGGACGATCCGGGGGAAGGCGCTGGATGGGCGTGTGGGAGTGGCACTGGCATTGCACGCCGCCGGACTCAGCAAGAGGGCGGGGAACACGCTGGTCCTGGGGATGACGGTGCTTGGCCAGGTTGGGCAGCGAGCCGCGCAGGCCGCAGCTTTCGACCTGGAGCCGGAGGCGGCGATCACGTTGGGCGTGTTGCCGACCGACGGCAAACGAGCGCCTGGGTGCACGGCTGTACATCCCGGGAAAGGACCGGTGATCCTGGTCCGCTCGAGCCGCTTCGTTGCCGACGCGTGGCTGGTTGAGGCATTGGTGCACACAGCGGTTCGGGCGCGGCTCTCGCACCAGATTGCCGTGTCGGAGGAGAACCCGACCGGCGCCAGCGCCATCCAGGCCAGCCAGGGAGGCATCCCGACGGCGACGATCCTGGTGGCGGGTACGGGGATCGGCACACCGAGGCAGAGCGTGGAGGGTCAGGACCTCGAAGCGGCGGCCGAGCTGCTGGTCCGTCTGCTGGAGCGACCGCTTGTGCCCCGAAGGTGAGTTGAATGGGTGGCCCGCGGCTATCTCATGCGGGGGGCCGGCATCCCGCGACCGTGTCAGACTCTGTAGGACGGGCTATCCACCTTGAGAGGGCAGATCTTGTGGCGTATAATCATTGTATATACGGCAGTGGAGGGCGGCATGAGAACTCGTGTCCAGCGATGGGGCAACAGCCTGGCGGTTCGTATCCCCAAGGCCTTTGCCGCGGAAGTTGGGCTGCAGGACGATTCCCCTGTTGAGCTCAGGCTTGACGGAGGCACAATCGTCCTCGAGCCGCGCGTCTACCTGCCAAGGCTTACCGACCTCCTTGAAGGGGTCCGTCCGGACAACCTGCACCGTGAGGCGGACACCGGTCCGGCCACGGGCGATGAGGTCTGGTAGTCCATGGACGCGTTCCCCGAGAGAGGCAACGTAGTCTGGATTTCGATGACCCCACACGACGGCCATGAACCGGTCGGGAGACGGCCCGCGCCGGTCCTATCGCCGGCCGCCTACAATGGGATGGTGGGTCTGGCGATCCTGTGCCCCATCGCCAGCCAGGTGAAGGGCTATCCGTCCGAGGTTCTTCTCCCCGCCGGCCTCCCGGATGATGGGGTCGTCCTTTCCGATCAGGCGAAGAGCCTGGACTGGAGGGCGCGCCGGGCGGAGTTCGCGTGTCGCCTGGCTCCGGAAACCGTCCGGCAGGGGCTTCTCAAGCTGGGGACACTACTGGCCGCGTGATTTGCCCCAAACTCCCTCCCTGGTGGCAGTCCTCCGAACACAGCACAGCGGACCCGGGCCCCTCCTGGACAGGGCTCCGCGAGATCTGAGGCAAGGCCGCCTCGGCCTTCGCCGAGCGCCCCTCCGCCCGAGGCACGTGCGAGTCGGCCTGACCATCTTCGCGGAGGGAGTGGAGATCTCAGACGACCGAGGTGATCTCGGGGGGAGGTGCCTGGCCGAGCTGGTTGCCGGGCAGGTTGGCCGCCAGCAGGTTGATGAGAGCCTGCGGCTCCCCTTCCACCGCCAGGCGTTCGATCTCGGTCAGGACGGACGCCAGGGCGTCGCCCGAGAGCGCCTGGGGTTCCGCCACGCGGACCACATCCGGGTGGGTGGTCGTGGCGTACTCCATGCCCTCGTCCCACAGCGCTTCCTCAAGCTTCTCTCCCGGGCGGATGCCAGTGAACTGGATCTCGATCTCCTTGCCCGGCTCCAACCCGGACAGGCGGATCAGGTCCTCGGCTAGATCGACGATCGGGACCTGCTCGCCCATGCGCAGGACAAAGACCTCGCCGGCCTCGCCTAGCCCAGCGGCCTGCAGAACCAGGTGGACGGCCTCGGGGATGGTCATGAAGTAGCGCTTCATCTCCGGGTGGGTGATCGTCACCGGGCCGCCGCGGGCGATCTGGCGCTTGAACAGCGGCACGATGCTGCCGCGGCTGCCGAGGACGTTGCCGAAGCGCACCGAGACATACGGCAAGCCGCTGCGCTGCGCCGCGTCGCGGACGATGAGCTCGGCCAGCGCCTTGGTGGCGCCCATCACGCTCGCCGGCTGAACGGCCTTGTCGGTCGAGATTAGCACCAGACGTCCGGTGCCCGCCGCACGCGCGGCGTCAACGACGCTGCGCGTGCCCAGCACGTTATTGGTCACCGCCTCCGACACATTGAGCTCCATCAGCGGCACGTGCTTGTGAGCCGCGGCGTGGAAGACGACCTCGGGCTTGAGCTCGGCGAACACGCGGGCGATGCGTTCCCGGTCGCGGATATCGGCGATGACCGGCAGCAGCGGCAGGTCGGGGAAGCCCTCCCCCAGCTCGAGGAGTGCCTCGAAGATGCTGTTCTCGCCGTGTCCTAGAAGGACAAGGTGCGCCGGCATCCAGCGCGCCACCTGCCGGCATAGCTCCAGGCCGATCGAACCGCCAGCGCCGGTGACCAGCACGCGCTTGCCGGTCAGCGTGCGCCCGACGACCTCGTCGTCGATGCGGGCCGGCTGGCGCCGCAGCAGGTCCGAGATGTCAACGTCGCGCAGCCGGTTGACGTTGACCTTGCCGCCGATCAGCTCGTAGATGCCCGGCATGGTGCGGAACGGGATGCCCTTGCGCCGGCAGATCTGTGTCACCAGGCGGACGACGTCGCCCGGTGCGGACGGGATGGCGATCACGACCTCGCGCGCCCGGGCGCGGTCGATGACCGTCGGCAGGTCGCGCAGCCGGCCGGTGACGCGCACACCGTGGATGTCCTTGCGCAGCTTCTCGGGATCGTCATCGACGAAGGCCGCCGGCTGCATGTGCAGCTGCGGGTTGCGCTGCATCTCGCGCACGACGAGCACACCGGCGTCGCCGGCGCCGACGATGACCACGCGCCGCATCCCGCCGCGTCCATCGCTCTTCTGGCTGACCTGGCCGCTTTCGGCGATCAGCCGGACCGTCAGGCGCAGCCCGCCAACGCTGAACAGCGAGAACAGCCAGTCGATGAAGATGACCGAGCGCGGGAAGGTGGCCGGCAGCAGCCTGGTCAGGATGGCCAGCATGAGCAACAGGGCAACGATGACCTGGGCCGCGGCGGTGGCGACGGCGATGAGCCGCAGCTCGCGCACGCTGGCATAGGCCCAATAGCGACGGTACAGCCCGAAGAAGTAGTAGACGGTCGGCTTGACCAGCAGCGCCACGACGACCATGAACCATGCCTGGGGCATGAAGTACACGAACGTCGGGCCAAGGTCGAGGCGAAGAGCGAAGGATGCCAGGACCGAGGTGATGATCAGCAGCACATCGCCGGCGAGCAGAAAACGGTTGCGGATGGGCGAGGCGGGTTTCATGAGGTGGCCGTCAGGGCCGGGCTCCCCGCGCCCATTCTACTGTCGCCGCCAGTCCGTCGGACAGGGCGGATTCCGGACGGTAACCCAACGCCTGCCCGGCGCGGTCGATCCGTCCGGAGGACAGGCGAATGTCGCCGGCCCGGGCTGGTCCGAAGGTCGGTTCGGGAATCCCGGGGAACAGAGCCCGGAGGGACTGGACCAGGTCGGCGATGGTCACCGAGCGGCCGCTGCCGATGTTGAACACGGCGCCCGGCTCAACATCCGCCTCGGCGGCCAGCATGTTGGCTCGGGCGACGTCCTCGACGAAGACGAAATCACGCGTCTGGCGCCCGTCGCCGTGGATGACCGGCGCCTCGCCGGCGAGCATCGTGCGGATGAAGATCGGGATGGCGGCGGCGTACGGCGAGTCGGGCGCCTGGCGCGGGCCGTAGACGTTGAAGTAGCGCAGGCAGACGGTTGGCAGCCCGAAGGCCAGCGTCATCATGCGCGCCGCCTGCTCCATCGCCAGTTTGGAGGCGGCGTATGGGGAGATCGGGGACGTGTCCGCGGTCTCGTCGACCGGATGCCCGGCGTCGCCGTACACGGCGCAGGACGACGACAGCACCACCCGTCGGGCGCCGGCCTGATGGGCCGCCTGCAGGATATGCAGCGACCCCAGCACGTTCGACCGGTAGCACTCGGCCGGCTGGGCCATCGACTCGGGGACCGAGATCATCGCCGCCAGGTGGAAAACGACCTCGGCGCCGCTCACGGCGTCGGCGACCGCTTTCGCGTCGCGGATATCGCCGACGCGCAGGTCTGCCCGCGTGCCGGCCAAGTTCTCGGGCGAGCCGGTGGACAGATTGTCCAGCACGCACACCGTCCACCCGCCGCCTTCCAGGTGACGGACCAGGTGCGAGCCAATGAAGCCGGCGCCGCCAGTCACCAGGGCCGTCGGCATGCTATACCCCGCGCAGCCCGAAGATGGCGCCTGCTGTGCGGATCAGGATCCACACATCCATCGTCAGGCTGCGGTGCTTGATGTAGTACAGGTCGTACTCGAGCTTCTCGGCCGAGCCCTCGACCGAGGCGCCCTTGCCATAGTTGACCTGAGCCCAGCCGCCGATGCCGGGCTTGACCAGCAGCCGCGCCCGGTAGAACGGAATCTGTTTCTCCAACTCGGCGACGAGTTCCGGCCGCTCAGGCCGCGGGCCGACAAGGCTCATTTCGCCGGCGAGCACGTTCCAGAATTGCGGGAACTCGTCAAGATGCGTCCGCCGCAGCAGGCGTCCCACGCGGGTTGTGCGCGGGTCGCCATGCTGCGCCCAGTGCGCCTGCCCGTCGGCTTCAGCATCCTGGCGCATCGTGCGGAACTTGACCACGTCGAACGGCCGCCCGCCCTGCCCCAGGCGCCGCTGGCGCAGGAATACCGGTCGTCCGCTTTCGAGCAGGACGGCCAGGGACACCCAGGGAAAGGCCACGGCCACCAGGGTCAGGCCGACCAGGCCGCCGATGACGTCCAGCAGCCGTTTGAGCAGCAGGTAGACGGCGCTGACCTGGAGCTCGTCGACGAACGACCGCAGGAGCCAGTCGGACTCGAGATAGCGTATCGGCACGCGGCCGAGCAACTCTTCGTAGGCGACCGGCATGCGGGCGATCTGAACGCCGCGCTGCTGCGCGTCGAGCAGGGCCTGAAACATGGCGCCGTTCAGCGCGCCGGTGATGGCGACGATCACATCCGAGATCGCCTGCGTCTCGAGCAGTTCAAGAAGGTGGCTATTGTCACCCAGGACGCGCGCCCCGTCGATGTCGCGCCCCTGCTTCAACGGGTCGTCGTCGATCAACCCCACCAGTTGGAACGGCGCCGGGCGCAGGCTGCGAATGGCCTGTACCAGCCCGCTCCCGCTCTCGCCGGCTCCGACGATCAGCACGCGCCGCTGGAAGGCGGGCGCGGTGAAGATCAGGACGTAGACGGCGCGCCACAGCAGCGTGAACAGGATGACCAGTCCAAGAAAGTACAGCACGCCGCGCCGGACGAGCGAGCCCTCGAGGCTGAAGTAGATGATCAGGTAGACGACCAGGCCGGAGGCCGCCGCGCCCAGGACGCCCCTCAGGGTCTCGCGCCACGAGGCCGCCCGATGGGCATCGTACAGGTTGACCATCAGCAGGGGCCAGAGCAGAGGCAGCACCACGAACCAGCCGGCGCGGTAGCGCAGGAACTCGGTCGTCGGAACCGGGCCCAGGTAGTCGATGCGCGCCCACAAGGCCAGGGCGACAGCGACAGCACCGGCTGCGGCCAGCAGGTCGCCGGCGATGAGCAGCAGGCGTCGTTCGCCCAGGCCCAGCTGCAGGCCTCGACCTTTAGCCCCTCGACTCACTTGCACCTCGCCTGAAAGACGTCAGCCATCCCCACCAGAGTGCGCCCCCCCATGCCATGTGCATCGCCGCCAGCGCCAGGGGCATGGCGGCAGCCAGGGTTGGGTCGCGCCGGCGCCACGCCTCGGTGATCCCGGCCGCCAGGACGGCGGCGGCATAGAGCGCCCATTGTAACCCGAGCAGCCAGCGGGAGAGCGGGATCCAGAGGGCGGAGATCCCCAAGCTGAGCGTGGCCAGGACGAAGGCTGGCGGGAGGGTCTGCCGCCAGCGCAGCGTCCTGGGGTAGCGGCGGAGCATGCGCGCCTTCCAGAAGCCATAGCGGGCGTACTGCCGGGCCAAGGCGCCCAGCGTCGGGCGGGCGAAGTAGATCGACCGGATGGCGGGGTCGAACCAGATGATCCCGCCGGCCTGTCTAAGGCGGACGTTGTACTCGTAGTCCTCATTCGTCAGGAGGGTCTCGTCATAGGGACCGACGCGCTCGAGCCAGGAGCGCGGGTAGGCGCCGAAAGGCACCGTGTCGACCGGTCCGGGCTTCCCGCTCGTGCGGTAGCGGGCATCTCCCGCCCCCAGCCGGTGACCGGCGGCGGCGGCAATGCCCCGGGCGATCCAGGTGCTGGCCGATGGGTGGATCTCCCAGACGCCACCGGCGTTTGCCGCTTGCGTCTCTCGCAGCACCCTCAGGCACTGCTCGACGTAGTCCGGCTGCGGGATCGAGTGGGCGTCCAGACGGATGATGACCCCGCCCCGCGCCTGTTCGATCGCCCGGTTGAGCGCCGCCGGGATAGCCCGCGTGGGGTTGTCCACCAACCGCATGCGCAGATCCGGATTCCGATCGGCGAATTCCTGGACGACGGCGCGTGTCTCGTCGGTCGAGCCACCGTCGGCCACAACGACCTCGAGTGCGCGGGGACCAACCGACTGATCGGCGATCGCCTGCAGGAGCAGGCCGATGGTGCGCTGCTCGTTGAAGCAGGGGACGATGATCGAGGCGGCGCAGGCTAGAGCAGGCACGGCGCGCACATCCTGCACCAAGGGTCCAACGCCTTTAAGGCCATCATCGGCGCCTGCGTAGGAATCCGGGTTTCACGCCTTGGCAGGCAAGGATCCACGTATTCGCGCATCTCGCCCGCACTCCGGTACATCAATCGTCCCATCGAACTCTGACCCGCGCGGGGCTCTTTGACCCCGGTTTCCCCATGTATCCACGGCTTGAGATGGATCTCCCCGGCGGGTGCGACGGGTGGGGATGGCGTGACATCGATCGTCCTTCACCTAGGGTTCCCACCCCGCCTGTGCTCCAATCCCTCGGGCTAGGGGTCCGGGCCTCCAGATCACCGCATCATGTAGAGGGTGAAGTTACCAATCGCTGAGTGTACAGGCAGGCCGCGTATCTCTTGCATCTCTCCGGGGCAGTCTTCGCAGACCACGGCGCATGGACGGAACTGCGGAAGGAGCTGCTTCGTGGCCAATTCCCCGGCCACGATCCACTCCACCTGCAGGTCGGATCGGGGGGCACCCAGCAGCACCCAGAGCGGATACTCAGCCGTGTCCCCGCCCAACATGATCCCGACGATGGAACAGCCATTGGACAGGATCTCCCCGGTCATGGATCGATAGGCCGGCTCGTTCCCTCCTGTGGCGAAGTACAGGGCGGATCTGGGTCGATTCAGTATGCTCCAGTCGGTGCCCGGCAGGGGTAACAACGGTCGTGAAGGAAAGCTTGTCAACCAGGGCCAGGCTGCAGCCGCCACGCTAATGCCAACCACGGCTAGAGCGAGGGACGGAAGATACGCCTCGAGGGTCACACCGACAAACGGGGCCATGAGGAGGAAGAACGGAAGCTGAAGACGACTGCCCCAGACCTGCCATTTGAATAGCCCGGAGTAGACGATGAACGTGCAAGCGACGACAAGGCCGTACAGCCCCAGTCTGCTCCAGCGCAGCTTCGATCGCGCCATGACCAGGACGGCGCTGAGAAGAATCAAGGTTGCCTGGAACGTGTTTCCCGCGCGAGTCTCGTCGTAGGCGGGTTGTCCTACCTTCTCGAACGCACCGTGCGAGGTCGCGCGGGGGTCGTTCAGATTCAGATCCATGAGGAGGTGGACCTTGATGATCCCCCTTGTGATCCAATCATTAAGCTCCGGCCACGGGGTCGCGGCATGGAACGCCGCGTTGCGGAGGAGGTTGGAGATCAGGACCCGCCCATCGAGGACTGTGTTCGCGAACCCTGCCACCTGGCCCCGAGGCCCGAGAGGGCTCCCGTACACGGAGAGATTTCTTGCCAAGGCGCCGGCGTTCACGCTCAGTGCCAATCCAGCCGCCAGTGCAGCTGCCCCGACCGTTCGCCTCCATTCGCGGCGGCGAAGGATGAGGAGGAGATCAATCAACGCAAAGGGCAGCAGGAAGGCGAAGGCCGTTGGCTTCGTCCAGATTGCCAAACCCGCTGCCAGGCCCAAATAGGGTACAGCGCTGTTCTCCCTGGACAGGAGAGACTGGGTCTCGGCGGCGACGCACAGCATCCAATAGGCGACGACGTAGTCCGTCATTGTGCTGGATGCCTGGGCAATACCCATTGGCAGGGCGGCCGAGAATGCAGCAGCAAACCACTGGCCGGTGTGCCCGGCGCCCATTCGCTTGGCGATGTGTGAGACCGCCACCAGAGACGCGACCATAGCGAACCAGCTGATGAAGTTGGCCAGCCGATCGCTCTGTCCCAGCACATAGACCTGCAGGACGGCGACTTCCGCGCCGGGACTCATGAAGGTCTGGCGCGGGATCCCTGTGGGGTAGAGGGCGACAGATCGGTTCTGAGCCCAGTGTGCCACCCGACTCATGTGGTACGTCAGCGAGTCATACGTGTTGGGAGGCGCAAACCATGCGACCAGGCCGGTTGCGATGAGGATCGCCACAAGGGATGCCAGGAGGAGCCGATCAGCCGTCGACCGCGGCAATCCAGGCCTTGGCCAGCGAGTATTCGTGCCCCGCCTGGCTTCTCTAGCCCACAGCCAACCCACGAAAAGGAGCGGGAGAAGCCATCCCAGAGTGAGGCCAACCTGGGTCAGGCCATGCACCAGGCTAAGCAACTCGGTGGCCACCGCCATGTACGACGCACACAGGATCGTCGCCCGAAGGAAGCACGTGCGCCAGCTCCACCCGGGTCTGGCATTGGCCATGGCCATCGTCACGGCAGCGAGGCTTGCCAAGGGTAGTAGGGCTAGCACGAGCAAGCCCCATACGTCCAGTTTCGGCCGCAGACCCGTGTCATAGCGACGCACTCGGCTTCGATCACATCAGGGGTCCGCACCACCCGTGCCTGGTCATCTCGCTTTGCGCCCTCCCCTACAGATGAGGTGGAGCGTCCGGCCCCTATTGGATCACCCATGCACACAACCCCGGCCCGTCCCGTGGCCCTCGGAAATCTCGACTGGATCCCCGCTCATTCCCGTGCCCACAGTCCCTGGATCCGGGCTGGATTGGATCCTGTGGGGGGAGCCACTCAACTCGTCGCTCCCCCAGGACCCCGCAGTCCAACCCACAAGTCGCCATCGGTCGTGAGGAGAACAGGTAACTCGCTGCGCACACGCAAGCCCTCTCTCCTTAAGCGGCTGAAAGGCCGGGGTCCGGTTACTGCGTCTGCCCACTCCAGCCGCGACACCCCACTGGCTTGGCACATGGCGTTCACCTGCTCCCCTCCCGCCATGGCGGAGATTCGTGAGGCCTACACATCCCGGAAAGCCAGATCCACATCGATTGAACCGCACGCCCTTCCCGGAACGCTCCCCTCCCACACCGCGTTGTGCGAGCAGTAAGATCTCCAGGTCAAGCCACAGTGAGCACCTGTACACGCACTGCCGGTCTACGTCGGCGCCCTGGGGCATCGGTTTCTCACTACGGCGATCGACAAGCCGGCGGCCAGTGGTCCCTGATGGATCGGCGAAGCGCGGGTGCTACCACGGCTAACCGCAGTCGCCCAGCCTCGGCTCCTTCAGTCGCGCCACCTGCTAACCCCCGGGAGCCGCCTCTTCCCTTCCCACCCAGAATGCTTCGATCCTGCGTGCGGCAACGGCGATTCCCAGCAGGAACCACAGCCAGACCATGAGTGAGATGCTCTGCATCAGGGGCAGGAACAGGAACGCCACCAGGCCTCCAAGCCATGCGGCGAACGCCGTGCCCGAGAGGGCGCGCAGCCATGGGTCCGACAGCCGGGGCCAGGAGCGGGCGATGCGTATCAGCGCCAGCGCCCAGAAGGACAGCCAAAGCGCCAGGCCCCACACGCCCATCTCCTCAGCGATCTGGAACAGCGAGCCCTCGACGTGGTATAGCCCGCCCATCTCGATCAGGCTGATAGCCCCCTTGGGCTCGACCATCCCCATGCCGACGCCGCCCGGGTTGGCGATCAGGTGCTGGATGGCGGCGACGGTATCGACGTAGTGGAACTCAGACGTCAGATTGGCTATGGTCGACGCCAGGACGCCGAAGACACCCAGCTGGTACAGCGCGAAACCGATGACCAGGATCGCTGCGCCCGCTCCGCCGAGGATTGCCCAGCGCGGGCTGGAGGCCGGGCCGGCCTTCCTCCGCCGAGCGGCCAAGAGGACCAGCAGGCCGACGCCGGCCCAGGCGGCGACGTAGGCCAGCATGGCGCTGCGGGAGAAGGTGATCCCCAACGCCAGCGTGTAGAGCGCCGCCAGCAGCGCCAGGCCGATGCGGCCGAGACCCTTGGAGGCGAGGATCGAGAGGACGGCGAGCATCGTGAGTACGACCATGTCAACGCCCAGCTCGTTGGGCCCGCTGACCGTGGAAGCCGGACGGATGAAGATCTGCCCACGCACGATCGTCGGGGGAACGACGAGCGAGCCGTCCTGCCGCACGTAGCCCGCGGCACGGTACGTCTCCTCCGTCCAGGTTGCTCCCTGCCAGAGCCCGAAAGCAGCCATCAGCGCGCCAATCGCGATCCAGGCCACTACCAGCGAACGCAGGGCTCCCCGGCTGGGCCGCAGCTCGCGGGCGATCAGGAACACGCCGACCGGCTGCAGGTAGCCTCGGAGCGAGGTGATGCCGGCTGCCCGGGAGGGTGAGACGAGCGCCTCGAAGCTGCCCCATACGGCGATGGCGAGCAGGAGCACGTCGATCCAATCCGGATGGAAGCGCGGCCTGGTTCTCCGCCACTGCTGGAGCCACTGCAGCGCCACGACGGCCAGGAGTGCCAGGATCACGACGAACCACCAGCGACCGAGGGCAGTCACCGTATCGACCGAGAGCTGGGTGTGAACGAGGAGCCAGCGCGTGAGGAAGTCGCGGAAGGGCACGCCCAGCAATAGGATGGCAGCTACGAGGAATGGACGGCGCCAACCCAGAAGGATGGCTGCCGCGCCGACGACCAGCACTACGACGAGCGTCGTCCCGCCAAAGGCATTCATGGTTCGGCATCTCCGTGGGGCAGCGGGCCTGGCTTGATCGAAAGGGCTACGCCCGGGCGGATCAGAACGCGCCTCGGCCGCGCAGCGCCGCCAGCGGGGTCATCAGCAGGATGCGCAGGTCGAGCCACAGCGAGTAATTGTAGACGTAGTACAGGTCGTCGTCGGTGTTCAGGTGCATCGGCTTGTTGCTGCGTTCGTTGACCTGCCACCAGCCGGTGATCCCTTGGGGGACGGCGAAGCGCTTGCGCTGCCACGGCTCGTAGCGGTCGACCAGCCAGGGCATTTCCGGGCGCGGCCCGACCAGGCTCATCTCGCCGCGCAGGACGTTGAACAACTGCGGCAGTTCGTCGAGGCTGTAGCGCCGCAGGAAGCGCCCGACACGCGTGACCCGCGGGTCGTGCTTGTGCTTGTGGATCACCTGGCCGTTCTCCATCGTCACCAGTACCTGTGCCTGTCGCTGCTCGGCGTCGGCGACCATCGTACGGAACTTCAGCATGTCGAATACCCGGCCGTTCTCGCCCGCCCGCTGCTGGCGAAAGAGGGCTGGACCGCGCGAGTCCAGCCGGATCAGCAGCGCAATGAAAGCCATGGGTAGACCAGCCACAAGGATTGAGGCACTGCCGGCCACAAGGTCAAAGGCCCGCTTGATGACCCGGTCCGCGCCTTCGATCACCGGCTCGCGCAATCCGATCAGCGGGATGCCGCCCAGGATCTCCGCTTTGGCGCGCACCAATGCCATCGAGAAGTAGTCCGGGGCGATCTTGATGCGGACCGGCTGCTGTTCCGCCGCCGCGACGACCTCGCTGATCCTCTGGTGCGCCCGGGCTGGGAGGGCGACCCACAGTTCCTCCACCTTCCAAGCTCGAATCACAGATTCGAGGTCATCCAGGCGGCCAAGGACCGGACCACCTTCGAGGCGCTCCCCTTGTTTCTCCGGGTCGTCGTCGACGTAGCCCACCAGGTCGTACCCCCAGCGGCTGTGGTCCAGCAGGACGGTGGCGAGCCGCCGGCCAAGATCGCCCGCCCCGATGATCAGGACGCGGCTGCGCCAGCCAGGCCGTGCCTTGCCGCGAAGCCGATAGTAGATGCGTAGGAACGCCCGGTGGCCGAGGAGTAGTCCGAGATTGATGACGTAGAAGTAGACGAACTGCAGCCGCGACATCTCGCGGAAGCCGATGTACAGGCCGCCGGCCATGAGGATCGTGCCCAACGTCGCGCTGGTGGCAACGACCCGAGACTCGTTATACCAGCGCAGCACCCTCTGTGGATCGTAAGCGGCGTTCATGACCAGCGCCCCGCACCAGCACACGACCGCCAGAAGGAAGACGTACCAGGGCAGGGTTACCGCCTCCTCAGGCAATGCCCCACCCTTGCCGAAGGGCAGCGTGGACCGGAGCCACATGCCGAGAAACAGGCCGACCGGGGTGAGGGCCGCATCCAGGGCGAACAGCTGGAGGCTCAGGCGAGGGATCTGGGTTCTCATGGCTTCGTCCCCTCGCTAGACAATGCGCCGCTGGGCGCAAGGAGGCGGGATTCGCATGCCACCCCCCGGACGCTGGCCCGATCTGCGACCATGGACTCTCGTGAGCATCGTTCCGTGCCTGTGATGGAGGTCATGTGGGGATACAAGACCGGCTCGGCCGTTTGAGCGCGTCCGGCATTCTTGCCTACGGGACGGATCTGGCTCCCCTGTTCACGGGCCCTCATCATAGCACAGGTGAAACCGTGTGGCACCAAGCCGGGACGGCCCGCGACCACTGGTACTTGCGGGCGCGCCGGCCTGGCATTCATTACGTACTCGCGGAAGGAGCGGTATACTTGCACGGCAGGCAGGGCGTTGGGAAAGGCTGCAGCCTGATCGTTCTCGAGCCGGAGTTGTGCAGGAATTGCCAGGGAGGGAGCATGTCAACAAGACAATGGGGCATAGTATTGATCGCCCTGGGGGTGATCGTCGCCCTTCTGTCCATATTCGCCGACGCGATCGGCGTCGGTGCCCAGCCCGGGATCATCGGATGGAAGCAGATCCTGGGAGCCGCTGCGGGAGCGGTGTTCGTTGTCGCGGGCTTCTACGTGCTGATCCGGGCGCGATCCGGCCGGACGGACGCTTAGTGCTCGCGGGCTTGCCCAGCGGGGGCGTTATGCTGCGTTGTCCAGAGGCAAGCGAAACCGTCCGCATCCCGGCCAGCATTGGCAGGCCAAGCTGGCCGCCCGCGAAGACTAAACCATGAGTGCCGCCCCCGGCGCAAGGCGATCGACGGAGCCCCCGATCTACGACTCGGGTGCACTTCGCGTCCCGTTCGTGCACGAATTCTCGGAGCTTATTCGCTATCGGTTCCTCCTGCGGAACCTGGTCTTGCGCGACCTGAACGTTCGCTACAAGCGCTCGGTCCTCGGGTTCTTCTGGGCCATGGTGAATCCGCTCCTCACCATGCTGGTTCTGCTGGTGGTCTTCACCCAGCTCTTCCGGTTCCAGATCGAGCATTACTCGATCTACATCCTGGCCGGGCTCCTGCTGTGGAACCTGTTCTACCGGGGAACATCCCTGGCTATGGTCACCCTGATCCAGAACGCCGGGATCCGCGGCAAGATCTACGTCCCGGCCAGCGTCTTTGTGGCGGCATCGATTGGCAGCGCCTTTGTGAACCTGCTGTTCGCGCTGGGTCCCCTGCTGGTCCTGGCCCTTGCGACAGGGGTGCGGCCCAATTGGACGTGGCTCTACCTCCCCGTTCCGATCCTGCAGACCACGCTTCTGACCTTCGGCATGGGGCTGCTTGTTGCCGCCCTCGCTGTCTTCTTCGCGGACATGCTTGACATCTACGAGGTTCTCTTGGGGGCCTTCTTCTATCTGACCCCCATCATCTACCCGGTGAGCATCCTGCCCGAGCAGCTCTTGAAGCTCGAGCGGTTCAACCTGGTCTTTGCATTCATCGACGGCTTCCGATCGCCCTTGCTGGAGGGGAGGATTCCCGATTTGGGGAGCGTTCTGCTCGCGACGTTGGCCGCGCTGGCAGTCACGGTCGTTGGCTGGACCTTGTTCACGCGCCTGCTTGACCAGTTCGCATACCGGGCTTAGCAGCAATCGAGAGCGGCATGGACAGCACCTTGCATGATGCGGCCATCAGTCTGCGAGACGTATCGGTTCAATATCGCGTGCCGACGGAGCAGATTGGGACCCTGAAGGAGCATGCTATCCGCCTGCTGCAAGGCCGGCGCGTCGAGTATCGGGCATTCTGGGCGCTGAAGGGGCTGGATCTGGATGTCCGCCGGGGCGAGTCCTTGGGGATCATCGGACGGAATGGTGCAGGCAAGAGCACGCTGCTCAAGGTCATCGCCCGTGTCCTCCGCCCGACCAGGGGGAGAGTCCGTGTCCGCGGGAACGTCGCGCCGCTCATTGAGCTGGGGGCTGGATTCCACGGCGAGCTCACGGGGCGGGAGAACGTCTACCTCAATGGCGCCATGCTCGGCTTCTCGCAAGCGCAGATGAAGGAGCGTTTCGACCGCATCGTCGAGTTCGCCGAGCTCGGGTCCTTCATCGATGCTGCTCTGCGATCGTATTCGTCAGGCATGGTGATGCGCCTGGGTTTTGCCGTCGCCACGGAGGTCAACCCCGACATCCTCATCACGGATGAAGTTCTCGCCGTGGGTGATGAGTCCTTCCAAGAGAAGTGCCTGGCGCGGATGGCGGAGTTCCGCGCCAAAGGCACGACGATCCTGTTCGTCTCGCATGGACTCAGTGCCGTTCGGGCCATCTGTGACCGCGCCGTCTGGATCGAGCAAGGGCAACTGAAGCGAATCGGGGTCGTCGAAGACGTCATCGACGCCTACCGCACTCATCTGGCGCATCCAGCGCTGGCGCCATTGGATCAGCCGGCCGGCTGAGGGACCTGCATCCAGCGGGCAACACAGGACGGAGGTAGCAGAAGGCATGAAGGGGATCATTCTGGCTGGAGGCCACGGGACACGCCTTCACCCTCTCACCATCGGCGTCAGCAAGCAGCTGCTTCCCGTGTACGACAAGCCAATGGTCTACTATCCGTTGTCGATGCTTATGTTGGCAGGAATCCGCGAGATCCTGGTCATCAGCACGCCGGATCACTTGCCCGCCTTTCGGCAACTCTTGGCCGACGGCAGTCAATGGGGCATACGATTCGAGTATGAAGAGCAGGCTCAACCTCGCGGCCTAGCGGACGCATTCCTCGTTGGACGGGACTTCCTGGGTGGTGATCCCGCATGCCTGATCCTTGGAGATAACGTCTTCTTCGGGCAGGGTCTTCCGGGTCATCTGCGGGAGGCGGCCAAGCTTACCGACGGCGCCGTGATCTTTGCCTATCATGTCAGCGACCCACGCCGCTACGGCGTGGTCGAGTTTGACGCGCAGGGCTGCGCCTTGAGCATCGAAGAGAAACCCGCCAACCCTCGCTCGCACTACGCGGTGCCAGGCATCTACTTCTACGACCGGCAGGTGGTGGAGATTGCCGCGCAGCTTCAACCGTCGGCTCGCGGGGAGCTGGAAATCACGGATCTGAACCGCGTGTACCTGAACAAGGGGAGGCTCCAGGTCCGCGTGCTGGGCCGAGGCGTCGCCTGGCTAGACGCCGGGACGCAGGAGGCCCTTCTCCAGGCGGCAAGCTTCGTCCAGACGGTCCAGGAGCGACAAGGATTGATCATCTCTTCTCCGGAGGAAATCGCCTACCGCATGGGCTTCATCGACGAAACGCGGTTGCAGAGCCTCATTGTGGGCATGGCTGAGAGCCGCTACAAGACAAATCTAGTGGAAGCGCTGCAGGAGAGGCACACCGCATGATCCACTCGGCGGAGGAGAGCTTGTCCGAGCATGCCTCTGGCCGAAGCCGTCATCATCCAACTCTCATGCCTCCAGGAGGGGTGTCTCGCAAGATGAGGACAACCGCCTGCAGCCGTCGGATTCCCTTGTGTCAATTCCTAGCAGATTCCTGCACGGGGTCTTCGATGGAACTTGCCCCATTCATCAGCCGGACCCGCGCGGGCTATGACAGACCCACCGAATCGGCGCGGTACGGCTACTCCCTCCCTCGAGGCGTCCGGCATGCCTTTCCAGTTTGAGAGGGCCGCAATCCCTGATATCCTACTCATCAAGCCGAGGTTGTTCACTGACGCGCGTGGTTTCTTCATGGAAACGTACCAGGCGCGGGACTTCGCCGCGGCAGGCATCGAGGCAAGCTTCGTCCAGGACAACCAGTCTGGATCGCGTCGCGGGACGCTGCGGGGCCTGCACTACCAGATCCGGCAGCCCCAGGGGAAGCTTGTTCGGGTCCTTGAGGGTGATGTGTTCGACGTGGCCGTAGATCTCCGGCGCTCGTCTTCATGCTTTGGCCGATGGGTGGGATTGCGCCTTTCGGCGAGAGAACAGGCGCAACTGTGGATCCCCAAAGGCTTCGCCCACGGTTTCTACGTGACCAGCGACTGGGCAGAGGTTCTTTACAAGACGACCGATTTCTATTGTTCGGAGTGGGAAAGAACGCTCCGTTGGGACGACCCGGCGGTCGGCATCCAGTGGCCAATCTCAGGCGGGCGCCCTTTGCTCTCCGAGAAGGATGCGCGCGGTGCAACGCTAGCAGAAGCAGAGGCATTCGACTGATCGAACACAACAGCACCGCAAGGGAGGCAGCGAGTTCATGCGGAACGTCTTGGTGACCGGTGGTGCAGGGTTCATCGGGTGCAACTTCATCCAGCTCGTCCTCCGCAACGAGCCGACGGTGCGGATCGTCAACCTGGACGCGCTGACCTATGCCGGCAGCCTCGCCAACCTGCAAGATCTACCCGACCCGAAGCGGCACACCTTCGTGCATGGAGACATCTGCGACCAAGACCTGGTAGCTGACTTGCTCCACCAGCACGACGTCGATGCGGTCGTCCACTTTGCGGCGGAGTCACACGTTGACCGTTCGATCTTGGGGCCGGCGCCGTTCATCCAGACAAACATCGTAGGAACCTTCTCACTTCTCGAGGCAGCCCGGAGCGCGTGGGGGGCGTCGCTAGGCGGGTCCCGCACCGGCAAACGCTTCCACCACGTCTCCACGGACGAGGTGTTTGGATCGCTCGGGCCGGAGGACCCGCCCTTCGCGGAGACGACCCGCTACGCGCCCAACTCACCGTATGCCGCTTCGAAGGCAGCCAGCGATCATGTGGTCCGGGCCTACGGGCAGACATATGGGCTGCCCGTCATTATCACCAACTGCTCCAACAACTTCGGCCCCTATCAGTTCCCCGAAAAGCTCATCCCGCTCATGATCCTCTCAGCCCGGGAAGGGAAGCCGCTCCCCGTGTATGGGGACGGGCAGCAGGTGCGGGACTGGCTGTACGTCGAAGACCATTGCGAGGCCTTGTGGACTGTGCTTCAGCACGGCCACGTCGGAGAAACCTACCACATCGGCGGGAACACCCAACCGTCCAACCTCGAGGTCGTCCGCCAGATCTGCGCCATCCTCGACCGGCTGCTCCCCTCCTCGCCGTCTCGGCCCCATGAGTCCCTCATTCGATTCGTGGCAGACCGGCCCGGCCATGACCGACGTTATGCCATGGACACGGCCAAGATCAAGCGGGAGCTTGGCTGGCAGCCCCGGCATTCCTTCCCAGAGGGCCTGGAGCGCACGGTCCGGTGGTACTTGGCGAACGGCGTCTGGTTGTCCGCTATCCAAGAGCAGGAGGGGTACCAGGCTTGGCTGGGGGACAACTACGCATCGAGAGGTCTCTCCCCAAGCTGACGGGAACACGGGTCTTTCCCCTTGGCAATATCCGCGACCTGCCTTAGCCCCTCTGCCCCCAGACTCATGATATATGGGTACGGTCTCAGCATGGAGGGGGCCACGCCATGGAACTGGCGGATTCTCTCTGTGCTGTCAGGCCGATCATCGTTCAGCCGGTACTTATCGCCATCAGACTCGACCACGAGGAGGGGGAGAAGGCGCGCCAACTCGGCGGTCACGCCGATGCCACCGGCCAGTACCCGCTACAGCCGTCGGCCGAGCTGGAGCTTTTCGTATGGGGCAAGCGCCAGCAGAAGGGAGTCGTCGAAGGCGCGGCTCCGCTCTGGCAAGACCGCCTGGCGGCCTGGAAGCATACCAGTCATGGAATCCGGCAACATGAGAACAGATCACGATCGAACGCCCATAGGGCTCGCTCTGATCCCCTGGGCCTCCCCATCGTAAGCGGTGCCATCGGCAGGAAGCCCCTTCCGTAGCGCGCTCGGGATGCTGAAGCCCTCCCCACTATCTATCGGACCCGGTCTCCGGTCAGCCAGTTCGCATGGGTGGCCGGACAAACACACACCGTCGAGGAATCTAGGGAGATGGCATGCGGCCAGGCCGCCTCCATGTCCAGCCAGGCAAGTCCCTCTTGCCAACGGGAATACTAGACAAGTGTCGCGTACACATCCCCCCAATCCATTCCTGGACGGCGGGGTTCTTCAGACAAGGCCGACAGGAGCAGCTCTCGATCCACCCAACTGTCGAATCTGAACTCGTCGCTCTCTTGGTTTTGGACGATTCCGTTGATGATGTAGTTGTACTTAGCGTACCCGAAGGCCCCAAGAATATCAATGCATTCCCTGTACGCTGCGGGGAAGCCTGGGTAGAACTCGAAGGACAGATATCGGGGTCTTGCACATCCCATGCCTCGCACGACGCTGGCCTCAACTCCTTCCACGTCAATCTTCACAAGACCAGGCAACCCGTAGTTCTCCACCATCTTCTCGATGGTAGTGATCTCCACTTCGTAAGGCGCAGGACTCCACTGTTCGCGGGAGAACCAAGGCGCTTCCTTAAGACTCTGCGAGAACGTCGACTGTGCGCGCACAGTTGATGGGTAGAACAGGAGAACCCCTTCATGATCAGATAGCCCACACTTCTCAATCCGAACGTGAGGATTGTCCTTGAACTTGTCCTGCAGGACTCTTGCCGATTCTCGATTCGGTTCAAAACATACAACAGAAGCACCTAGCTTCAAGTACTCTAGGGTCTTGAAGCCTTCGAAAGCCCCAATGTCGAAGACCATTGACCCGAATCTGATGAACTCTGATAGATCCAATCGTTTCGCTGATGCTCCTACTACTGCATCCCTTGACGTATCCTTGGGAGGCTCGGCGCAAGGGCCTGTCGGTTGCTGCAGTTCATGCTTGTCCGCACTTGCCCGACCGAGCTGCGGCAGACGCAGAACAACCGCCTCCTTTGCCCTTCTTGCGATTTGTCGAAAAGTGCGCCTCTTCATCTACACTCCTCTCATGGCTCCGCTATTCTACTCTCGATCGTGGCGGACTCCGGTTTGCCCTTCATGTCCTGGAATGCAAGCCTTTGTATGTGTTCCATTGTCTGACCGGGAGTCCGACGCCAACCTGGCGCCCATACAATTGTAGGCAGAAGTAGCGCTCGTTGCGACACTCTCTGCGATCGCTTGGACAGCTAGTCGCATGATGCTGAGAGGAACAACAGCCCTACCCACGAGGAAGGTTTCGGACATGTCTTGCGACCCTGCCACCAAGTAGTGCGGCACGAATGCAGTAGAAGCGGACCAGCAGCAAGTTGCCGGTCAGGGCATCAGGGACTGTACGGAAACACCCAGCGCTCTCACAACACATGGCCAAACCAAAGACCTCTGTTTCTCTTCTACACTCCTATCCCCATTCAGAACTCCGAGAACTGCAGAGGCGATACAACCGCCGCGACAACGCCGCCTTGCTGGTCCGTGAACATCCCGACAAGGTTCGACGTCAGGCTGCGGACGGACAGGCGCTCTACCGATCCCAAGCCGCGCCAGATCTTCCGCCTGGCGCGATTCGCGCCGGCGAAGAGCTTCTCGCCTCTTTGTGGCGATCCCCCAGATCCCCGGCAGTGCCCCCTCCCGGGTGGCGGGAGATTCCCACTTCCGATGAAACGAGACCTGCATCTCGTGCACCAGGCAAGCGTCGCCCGGGTGGAGGCATGAGGTTGGCCGGCCACTCGGGAGTGCGCGGCAACCAGGAGGAGGTCATCGAGGGTCAGGTCGACGGACGGACGCAGGCGCATGACGCAACTCCTTTCGGCCTTGAGACAGGCCGCCGGGCTGATGATGCGATGGCGCTGGACCAATCGCCGCGCGGCCACAATACGCCCATGGTGGGGGCACAACCTTGTCGGCGGGCGCGATTCGGCCTGGCAATCGCGCTGGTTGACCGCGGACTGCTGGGCACACGCCTGGACCGCCTCGAAAAGGAGGACACACCGTTTGCCCGAATTGTCCACGAGACCGAGGCCAATGTCGGCGTCCAGCCCTGGGATGCCACGCTCGTGTTGACCACATGAACCCCGGATCCGCTGGCCGAATTCGCCACATCGATGGCAGTATTCTATCGACGAACCTCAAGGTTGTTCGCCGTGCATGCTCCATCTTCGACCGACTCCTACCCTCCTCTCCGCATTCGCCGCACGGGTCCCGCTGGTTTTGTCCCGGACCGGTCTGGGGTGGCCACTTCGGGCGCTACGCGGAGGACACGACCAAGATGTAGTAGATGCTGGGCTGGCTCCCCCGGCAAAGGCTTCAGGAGGGCTTGGAGCCTACAGTAGGGTGGTACTTGGCGAACGACGATTGGCTCTCTGCCATCAACAAGGGAGAGAAGTACAATAAGCGGCTAGCGGACAACTGCAACGCGCGAGGGTCCAGGACGGGGGTGACCAGAATGCGAATCCTGCTCCTGGGGAAGAATGGCCAGGTCGGCTGGGAGCTGGAGCGGACGCTCATGCCGCTAGGTGCCGTCAGCGCGGTGGATCTCCCCGAGGTCAATCTGGCCGATGCGGATGGCATCAGGCGCCTGGTGCGCGAGGCCCGGCCTGAGGTGATCGTGAATGCCGCGGCGTACACGGCGGTGGATCGCGCGGAGAGCGAGCCGGATCTTGCCATGGCGGTCAACGGCCTCGCGCCGGCTATTCTGGCCGAGGAGGCAAGAGCGCTCGACTCTCTCCTAGTACACTTCTCGACGGACTATGTCTTTGATGGCGAGAAGCGCCAAGCGTATGTGGAGACTGACCTCCCGAATCCAATCAACGTCTACGGGAAGACGAAGCTAGCAGGCGAGGTGGGGATTCGCGCCTCCGGCGGCGCCTATCTCATCCTGCGGACAAGCTGGGTCTACAGCTTGCGCGGCGACAGCTTCGTGACCAAGATGTTGCGATGGGCGCGGGAGCAGGAGGTCGTTCGCGTGGTGAACGACCAGGTGGCCAGTCCAACATGGGCGCGCCTGCTTGCCGAGGTAGTGGCTCAGCTCATCGCTGGCGGTATCGGACGGCTTCACAGGCGGATCGGCCTGTATCATCTAGCTGGAACTGGTTCTGCAAGCCGATTCCAGTGGGCCGAGTCCATTCTGAGCCTGGATCCTCACCCTGAAGAACAGAGACGACGCGAAATCGTTCCTGCATCCTCAGCGGAGTTCCCCGCACCCGCGAGGCGGCCTGCTTTCTCCGCTCTGGACTGTGAACAATTCGCATCGGTCTTCGGCCTGTCCCTGCCGGGGTGGCGCCAGAGCCTGCAGCTCGCCCTGCATGATGTGACCGACATGGATTGATGCGCCCTGCTAACGCTCAGGTATCATTGACCTTGAGGCGACAGGACGGAGGTTTGTATGGAGTTCACGGGTGAGAGGTACGTGCCCAATCTGGATTCGCCAGAAATCAGCTATGAACATTGGCACAGGTATATCTACGCGACCCAGTTCGTGAGAGACAAGGTGATCTTGGATGTCGCATGTGGCGAGGGGTACGGGAGTTGTCTCCTCGCTCAATCCGCAAGGCAAGTCATCGGTGTAGATATCTCTCGCGAGACGATCGATCACGCGGCCAACAAGTATGTGCTGCCCAATCTGAGGTTCGAGGTTGGCTCACTCGCTTCTACAGGGGTCAAAGACTCAGACGTGGACGGCGTAGTGTGTTTCGAGTCGATTGAGCATATCGGCGAAGAAGACCAGGAGGCGTTTTTGCGAGAGGTGAAGAGAGTGCTGAGACCCGACGGTTTCCTCCTGATCTCGACACCGAACAAGCTCCTCTATTCGGATGCTCCGAACTACAGGAATGAGTTCCATGTCAGGGAGTTCCATGTCAATGAGTTTAGGTCCTTTCTAGAGAAGGCATTTGTGCACGTCATGCTGCTCGGGCAGAGGATCTACCCCGTATCCTACGTGTGGACTCTTGATGGCGCTCCTTCGCCTGTTGTTGAGCACAGGCTGGAGTATACTGCCGAAGGATTCAGGCCTTCCCACAAGCCAAGAGAAGCACTATTCGTGATCGCGATATGCTCAGATGCACCTATTGGCGATGCCCCTTCCTCTGTCATGATTGACCTTTCGCATCGGTTACTGGGCCCGCTGGAGGCCCGGGACGCGCAGGTGCGGGGGCTGGCCGAGCAGTTGGAGGCCCGGGACGCGCAGGTGCGGGGGCTGGCCGAGCAGTTGGAGGCCCGGGACGCGCAGGCGCGGGGGCTGGCCGAGCAGCTGGAGGCCCGGGACGCACAGGTGCAGGGGCTGGCCGGGCAGCTGGAGGCCCGGGACGCACAAGTGCAGGGGCTGGCCGGGCAGCTGGAGGCCCGGGACGCGCAGGTGCAGGGGCTGGCCGGGCAGCTGGAGGCTCAGGACGCGCAGGTGCAGGCATTGGCTGCCCAGGTGACCGAGCTCGAGCGGACGGTCTCTTCCTACGCGCTCAGCAAGAGCTGGCGGCTGACCCGCCCGCTGAGAACCCTGGGGCGGCTGTTCCGTAGGGTATTCCGATGACACACAAGTGGCGTGAGAATCTCCTGCTAGGGGAAAGTGGGCGTTTTGACACTCACTACCACCTGCGCGAGTGCGGGGACGGCTGTCTGGCAGACGTCGACCCTAGTAGAACTCATCGACACTGTCTGTAGAGGGAGAAGGGAACCAGTCACACGCTTCAACACCTGCTGTCACTGCGGGAAGGATACCGATGTCAGAGCGGCGGGCATCAGCCCCCACTATCACTATCTGCGACATGGCAAGTCCGAATGGCCGTCGCCAATTGGGGCCCGCCACGTGACTTGTGTCAAGGTCCCAGGAAGGGTGCCCAAATCCGCCATTCGGCGGGTACGGTGGAGTCTGTTCTTCAGGTGCTGGGATGATTCCGGCGCGCGCCATTCAAGTTCAGACTCAGTCCCATTCTTTGGGGAATGGTCAAGCGGGGGAGACGAGAGATGAAGATTGCTGCCGTGACGATGGTCTACAACGAGGCGCTGATACTGCCTTATTATCTTCGTCATTATCGATACCTGGACGAGATCCACATCCTCTACGAAACCGATAGTACAGACGAGAGCCTCGAGATCCTGAGCCAGGCCCCCAATGTCATTGTTGAGAAGTGCCACATCGAAGGCGGAATCGATGACATTGAGAAGGTCAAGCTTATCAACAGGGCCGTGCAGAGCGCCAGAGTCGATTGGGTATACGTGGTGGATCCAGATGAGTTCGTCTTCCCACCAAATGAAACACCTCGCGACTTCCTGGCGCGTCAGACGAGCGATGTGGTCCGGTCGACCATGTTCCAGGTCTACAGGCACCGCACCGACAGGGACCTAGACCCATCCTTGCCCCCCGTGCCTCAAAGGCTACACGGAGATCCCATCGTACTTTCGACGGAAACCGAGGCGAACCGAGCCCCCAATTCAGTGTATGTCAAGCCGAATGTAGTCCGGCCCTCACGAGGCATCTCCTTTCTCCCAGGGCATCACCAGATCGAACGGAATCCTCGCGTCTCCTTTGAGAACTACGTGGGGGCGCACTGGCAAATGGCAGACCCCTCGATTGCCGTGCGCAGGAGGCTCGAACGAAGGGCGAGAATGAGCGGAAGAAACAGAGCATACAATATGGGATGGCAGAACTACACCGTTACGGGGGATTGGATTCGAAGCGAATGCGAGCGCCACATGGACGATCCGGTGATCGATGAATTGCGCTCTTTCAATGAAGAGCAATCTCAACAGAATGCGCCGGTGCAAGCCGGGACAGCCGCGTCGCGGGCCAGGGGCAGCATGTACGCGTTCAATCCGCTGGAGCACCCAATCTGTCTATCGTCGCCTAGACGCCGTGTACCTTTCATGTCGTGGCGTCAGCATGTTCCCTTTGCCATGTTGCTGGTGGACCTTCTCAAGCCGAAAGTGCTTGTCGAACTTGGAGTCCACCACGGAGACTCGTACTGTGCCTTCTGTCAGGCCGTCGCCGAGCTTCGGCTGAAGACCGCATGCTATGGCGTGGATACCTGGAAGGGCGATCCACATGCCAGCTTCTATGGTCCCGAAGTCCTGGCGGATCTGACCGCGCATCATGATCCATTGTACGGCGGCTTCTCTTGCCTCATACAGAGCACATTCGACGAGGCCCGCAAGCATTTCGCAGACGGGACGGTCGACATTCTTCACATTGATGGCTACCATACGTACGATGCTGTCAAGCACGACTTTGAGACGTGGCTTCCCAAGGTAAGCCGGCGAGGAGTCGTCCTACTCCATGACATCAACGAGAAGCAAAGCAACTTCGGCGCCTGGAGGGTGTGGGATGAGATCAAGGGTCGGCACCCCCACTTCGAATTCCTGCACTGCCATGGTCTAGGTATTGTGGCAGTAGGCCAAGAGCCCCCGGAAGAACTTGGCTGGCTGCTTGGAGCAAGTGAGGAGCGAGTGGCGGCGATAAGGGGGTTCTTCTTCTGTCTGGGCGAGAGGCTCACTGGTGCAATGTCCTCCCAGGCCACTGCCGGACCTGTAATCGATGCGGCGCCGTCCCAAGCCATCCTCGGACCGGCCGCTGCCTCTGGCCCTGACCTCGGAGATCTCCGAGCGGTCCGCGCCGAGCTTGAGGCCATCCGGGGCAGTGTATTCTTCCAGGTCGCATGGAAGCTGCGCTCTCTCGTAAACGTGGCACTCCCGGTCGGCACCAGGAGGAGGGCCATTGCGAAAGGCATCCTCGATCGCGTGAGGGGCCGCTCAGGGCGCACGAGCCTTCGATCGACTCCTGAGTCCCTCGGGACATTGCCGCCCCAGGCCGCTCTCAGACCGGCCACCTCCCCATCGTCTGAACTTGAAGCCTTGCAAGCGGCCTGGGCATCGTCTGAACTTGAAGCCCTGCAAGCGGCCTGGGCAGAACTTCAGGCCATCCGGGGCAGCACTATCTTCCAGATCGCATGGAAGCTGCGGTCTCTCGTAAACGTGGCACTCCCGGTCGGCACCAGGAGGAGGATCATTGCGAAAGGGATCCTGGATCGCGTGAGAAGCCGCGCTGCCCACAGGAGTCGTTATCCAGTGCCAGAGTTTCCTAGTGGGAAGACGCAGCTTGCACGCAAGTACCTCAGGGGTGTGGGGCTCGCGATAGGCTCGTTGGATCCTGCTTTGGGAGTCCCTCCGAATGTATCTGTAGACCGTGTCCCCATCCCAGACTACGAAGACCTATCCACAGTAGACCCACTGGAGGCAAGTAGCCAGGGTCCAAGTAAGCACACGAAGGGTCGCCGAGGTGGGCTGGCAGGCATCAGCGACGAAGCCTACGATTTCGTCGTGTGCCACCAGCTTCCTGCGAATTCGGCCAATCCGATGGAGGCTCTTCAAGCTTTGCTGCGAGTTGTCAGGACGGGGGGCATTCTCTTTCTCACCGTTCCCAACGGAGGCGATCTCTCGAAGAGCCTTCTGGATCTTCTGTCTGACAGCTTGGGCATCAGGATAGTCGACTCCGGCATAGATTCGGCAGACGGCAATAGGGAGCAGGTGTTCATTGTCGAGAAAGCAGATTACGTCTCCAAGATATCCCATATGCTGCGGCAGAATCCCCAAGTGAGCGGATTGAAAGAGGAGTGCACGATTCACGTTGTTGTCCCCATACACAACGCTCACGAGGACCTGGAAAGATGTTTGTACAGCGTGTTCAGACACCAGGACATCTATCGGATCATTCTGATAGATGACGGCTCGACGGACAAGATCACCAGGCAACTCCTCGCCACTTTGCAGCAACATCAGGGTCAGCGGTTCGAGATAGCCAGGAATGACAAGAGCATTGGATACCTGAAGACGGCGAATAGAGGCATGAAGATGGCGGGCGGTGACGTCATTCTGCTCAACTCGGATACGATAGTGACCTCCGGTTGGGCCAAGAAGATGAGGGAGTGCGCGTATTTGCGCGACCGCATTGCCACCGTCACTCCCTTCACTAACAACGGCACGGAGTGTTCGATCCCTGAGTTTGGGCAGAACAACGAGATCCCGGAAGGCTTTACCATCGATGGCTTCGCGGAACTGGTAGAGAGGGTTTCGGTGAACCGATACCCAGACTTGGTCACGGGTATTGGCTTCTGTATGTACGTTCGGAGGGCCGTCATCGACGAGATTGGGTATCTTGACGAGGAGAATTTTGACCAGGGTTACGGGGAAGAGAATGACTTCTCCATGAGAGCAATGCGGAAGGGCTACAAGAACGTGCTTTGCGACAACACATTCATCTTTCACCGAGGCGCAGCATCCTTTGGCCGGGCACGGGATGCCTATATTGCGAGTAGCCACGTTGTCCTGGAGAAGATGTACCCCGAGTTCTGGCCGGCGATGCACTTGTTTTGGCAGTTGAATCCGCACAAGGAGCTCCAGGACAACGTGAAGCGAGCGGCAGGATTGATCTCTTGAGGCCGCAATGTGGCGGCGCACCGGCCAACTCATCCTTCCTCTCCAGTACAGGGAGGAAAGGCATTGCAGAGCTGAGGGGCTGTTCCTAGCACAAGGGAACAGTGTCCGGTGTACCTTGCAAGAGGGTTCCGGGAGCGTGTCTCGCCCGCGAGAGGAGAGCAGTTGCGAGCGTTTGTCACTGGGTGCGCAGGATTCATCGGTAGCAACCTCACGGACCGCCTGCTTGGGGACGGACACCAGGTTGTCGGCTATGACAATCTCTCGACAGGCCGGGAGGAGTTCCTGGAGAGGGCCAGGAGCCATCGCGGATTCCGTTTCTACCGAGGGGATACGCTTGACCTTGAGAGTATTGCCCGGGCGATGAAGGATTCTGATCTTGTTTTCCACCTCGCAGCCAATGCAGATGTCCGTCATGGCCTCGAGCACCCGCGAGTAGACCTCGAGCAGAACACGCTTGCGACGTTCAACGTTCTCGAAGCCATGCGCGCCAACGGGATCCGCCGAATCGCCTTCGCCTCGACCGGATCGATCTACGGGGAACCTCTGGCATTCCCCACCCCGGAGGACGCTCCCTTTCCCGTTCAGACTTCGCTGTACGGGGCCTCCAAGCTGGCGTGCGAAGGCCTGATCGCGGCATACTGCGAAGGCTTCGGCTTTCAGGCGTCCATATTCCGCTTCGTCTCAATCCTGGGGCAACGCTACACACACGGCCACGTCTTCGACTTCTGTCGAAGCCTGACGCTGGACCCGAGCCACCTACGCGTCCTGGGGGACGGCCATCAACGCAAGTCCTATCTTGAGGTGCACGACTGCATTGAGGCGATGCTGCTCGCGATGGACAAGGCCGCTGAGGGGGCGACGATCCTCAACCTCGGGACGGACGAGGTGTGCGAGGTCAACGACTCGATCGCCTGGATCACCGCGCGCCTCGGCATCTCTCCAGCCATTGAGTACGCCGGCGGCGTCCGCGGCTGGGTCGGCGACAGCCCGTTCATCCTGCTCGATTGCCGCAAGATGCGCACCTTGGGATGGACGCCTCGCTACACCATCCGGGAGGCGATTCTCTTGACCGTCGACTACCTCATCGCGAACCCCTGGCTCATGGAGGCGCGGTCATGAGAGTATGCGTTCTGGGCCTCTGGCACCTGGGGAGCGTCACCTCGGCCTGCCTCGCCTCGGTCGGCCAAGAACACGGGATGGCCACGCCACTCTTCGCCGGGGTTAGGCTGAGTAACAAGACCCATAAGGGCAGGCCTCAACGCAGGCTGGAGCGACTCATCGGCGACGTGCACGGCCAGACGATTGTCATTTGGGGCTTGGCCTACAAGGCGGGGGACACACACGCTACGGCGGTCGCATGCCATGGAGCTATGCCACTGGCTTGTGAGGGGAGGCGCAACCGTGCGGGTCCAAGACCCCGTCATCGCCCGGCTGCCTGAAGACCTGCAGGACAAGACCGTGCTGGCACCGACACCCGCGAGCGCGGCGCAGAGTGCGCGTGTATTGATCATGGCGATCCGATGCCCGCAGTACCGGACGCAGGAGGCGGTCTCGATTCTGGCCGGCATGGCTGGTGAGCTGATCATCCTGGACCCAAACCGCTTCCTGGATGTCTCCTTTCGCCACAGCGGAGGCCTGTGTTGCGTTTCCGTCGGGGACGCCGTCGGCCGGACGCATCCGGAGCAGGAGGTGTCTTGACTCACCCGCTCGAAGGCAAGTCCGCAGTGGTGACGGGCGCCAGCCGAGGCTTGGGACTCGCCATCTCTCGTGCCTACGTCCAGGCCGGGGCAAGTGTCTTTATCTGTGGGCGAGACTCCCAAGCCCTCGAACGGGCAAAGCGGGCCCTGCTATCCGATGCCGCTCAGGGGCAGGCGATCTTCGCGGAGCAGGCCGATGTTTCGAGCGAGCAGGACGTGACGAGGTTGATCTCGCAAGCGATCGCCGCTTTCGGCAAGCTGGACATCCTGGTAAACAATGCCGGAATCTACGGACCCAAGGGCCTGATCGAGGCCATCGATTGGAAGGAATGGGTGCACGCCGTCGAGATCGACCTATTCGGTGCGGTGTTGACCTGCCGGGCGGTGCTGCCCCATTTCCGGGCCAACCGCTACGGGAAGATCATCCAGCTCTCCGGGGGAGGGGCGACAGCGCCGCTCCCTAGGATCAGCGCCTATGCGGCGTCAAAAGCGGCCATCGTTCGCTTCGTAGAGGGGCTGGCCGAGGAGACGAGGGATTGCTCGATCGACGTCAATGCGATTGCTCCCGGCGCTCTGGACACCGGCATGCTCGACGAGGTGCTGCAGGCTGGTCCAGAGAATGTCGGCCAGGAATACTACAATCGGATGCTGAGCATCAAGCAACAGGGCGGGGCCGGCCTCACGCGCGGCGCCGACCTGGCGGTGTTCCTTGCCTCGCCGGCGTCGGACGGCATCACCGGGAAGCTGATCAGTGCCGTATGGGATCCGTGGGAGGAACTGGCAGCGCACCGGGCGGATCTGGCGGGCTCGGACGTCTACACACTCCGGCGGGTCCTTCCCAAGGACCGCGGCTGGGATTGGGGCGAGCGGGGTGGCTGACAGAGCGGTGCCGGTGGCCATCATTGGTTGCGGGCTGATTGGCAAGAAGAGGGTTGCCGCTTTGGGACCGGCGCGGTTGGTGGCCGCCGCCGATCCGATCGAGGCTCGGGCCCGCGAGCTCGTGCAGGGCCACCCGGGCGCTCGGACATTCGTGGATTGGCGAGAGATGCTAGCCAAGACCGAAGGGGAGGTAGTCATAGTCGCTGCCACGAACAATGTTCTGGCTGAGGCGACGCGAGCGGCGGTCGAGTCAGGCCGCCACGTCCTCGTCGAGAAGCCAGCCGCACGGAACATCGGCGAGCTTGTTGCCGTGATTGAAGCCGCGCAGAAGGCGGATGTTCGGGTCCGGGTGGGATTCAACCACCGCTATCACCCTGCGCTGGCCAAGGCTCGCCAGCTGTGCCAAGACGGAGCGGTGGGCGACCTCATGTTCGTCCGAGGTCGGTATGGACATGGCGGCCGCCTGGGGTACGAGAAGGAATGGCGGGCGGACCCCGAGTTGTCCGGCGGCGGCGAGCTACTTGACCAGGGTGTCCACCTGATCGATCTGGCCCGCTGGTTCTTGGGTGATTTCGTCCAAGTGGTCGGCTTCGCCCACACGTACTTCTGGCAGATGCCCGTCGACGACAATGCCTTTCTCCTGCTGAAGACGGCGCGGGCTCAGGCGGCCTGGCTGCACGTCAGTTGCACCGAATGGAAGAACCTGTTTTCATTCGAGATCTACGGGCGGACCGGCAAGCTTCAGATCGACGGTCTGGGCGGCAGCTACGGCACCCAGCGACTCACCTACTACAAGATGCTGCCCGAGATGGGGCCTCCGGAGGCGGAGGACTGGCAGTATCCAGGGCCCGATCGTTCGTGGGCGGCGGAATTCGCTGAGTTCCTCGACGACATCCGCTTGGGACGGCCACCCGCCGCTGGGCTGGAGGACGCCCGGGAAGCCCTGGCAATCGTCGAGAAGATCTATCGGGGGGGACGGTTATGATCATCACGCGTAGCCCGCTTCGCATCACGTTGGGTGGGGGTGGCACCGACCTGCCTTCCTATTATCGGCAGTTCGGCGGATTCGTGATCGCGGCTGCCATCGACAAGTATGTTTACGTTACGGTGATCCGTCCTTTCACTCCAGGCATCTTCCTGAAATACTCAAAGCTCGAGCACGTCGACCACGTGGACATGGTGGAGCACCCCATCATCCGGGAGGCAATCCGGATCCTCGACTTTCGGACTCCGCAATTGGAGATCACCACGCTAGCCGACATCCCGGCCGGGACCGGGCTTGGCTCTTCTGGGAGTTTCGGCACAGCGCTGCTAAAGGCCCTCTTCACTCACCGTCGACGCCTCGTACATCCCAGCGAGCTGGCGCAGATGGCCTGTGACATCGAAATCAATCGCTTGGGCGAACCTGTCGGCAAACAGGATCAGTACATCGCTGCCTACGGGGGAATAACTTGCTTCGAGTTTCAGCCGGAAGACGGCGTCGCCGCTGCGCCTCTGAAGCTCGGCATGGATACGCTCTTCGATCTGGAGGACAATCTGCTGCTCTTCTTCACCGGATTCGAGCGGCGAGCTGCGAGCATCCTCAAGGATCAGGACGCCCGCACGCTGCAGGCCGACACTGATATGCTGAACAACCTCCACTTCGTGAAGGAGCTGGGGCTGCGGAGCAAGCATTCACTGGAAGCTGGCCGGACGCCCGAGTTCGGGGAGATCCTCCATGAGCACTGGCTTCACAAGAAGAAGCGCTCCATGGCAATGAGCAATCCGCACATCGATGAGTGGTATGAGCTGGGCCGAGCCAACGGCGCCATTGGAGGCAAGCTCGTTGGCGCCGGAGGCGGAGGGTTCCTGCTCTTCTACGCCGAAGACCGCAACCGCCTTCGACACGCAATGGCGAAAGCTGGATTGGAGGAGGTTCGATTTCGATTTGATTTTGAAGGTACGAAGGTTCTCATCGGATGAGCTTGCCGGTGGCGATCCTCGCCGGTGGGCTGGCCCGCCGGCTTCGGCCCCTTACCGCTACAGTCCCTAAGGCGTTGATCGACGTCGCGGGCAAGCCCTTCGTCGTCCACCAGATCGACCTCCTGCGCGCCAATGGCGTAACCAGGATTGTCTTGTGTGTTGGACACCTGGGCGAGAAGATTCAGGGCTCCCTCGGTGATGGAAGCCGGCTGGGCGTCAACATTGAATACTCATTCGACGGCCCGACGCTGCTTGGCACCGGCGGGGCACTACGCAAGGCAATGCCGTTGCTGGGCGAGTCCTTCTTCGTCTTGTACGGAGACAGCTATCTTGAATGCAACTACGCCGCTGTCGAAGAATCCTTCCGGGCTTCCAAGAAGCTTGGGCTGATGACCGTCTATAGGAATGCCAATCGTTGGGATCGCAGCAATATCCTCTTCTCTGACGGGGTCATTCGCCGCTATAGCAAGGAACAAGCGTCGACGGACATGCAGCATATCGACTACGGCCTCGGTATCCTGAGCCGACAGGCGCTGGAACCGTATCCGCCAGAGTCGTATCTCGACCTCACCACTGTCTATTCAGACCTGTTGGCGCGGGGACAGCTGGCAGGCTATGAGGTGCGTCGTCGGTTCTACGAGATCGGATCTGAGTCTGGGTTGGAGGAGTTGGGCCGGCACTTGGCCGGGCACGTGGTTGGGGGCTCACGGAGGGACTGACCATGCGCTACTCAGAACAACATCTGGATGAGGCTCGTCGGATTCTCTCCGAACTGGACGTCGAGGCCATTGAACGCATGGCCTCGCTCTTGGCCGAACTGCGCTCGCGCGGGGGTCGGCTCTTCTTCCTCGGGGTAGGAGGTGGTGCCGGCCACAGCTCTCATGCCGTGAACGACTTCCGCAAGCTGGCCGGTATTGAGGCGTACGCGCCTACAGATAATGTGTCCGAGCTGACGGCCCGGACGAACGATGAGGGTTGGCCCACCGTCTTCGTTGAGTGGCTCAGAACCAGCCGGCTTGCCAAGAATGATGCGCTTTTCGTGTTCTCCGTCGGGGGCGGCGACGTCGACCGCAACATCAGCCCCAATCTAGTGTCTGCCCTGCAATACGCCAAGAGCATTGGCGCCAAGGTTGTGGGAGTGGTGGGACGCGACGGCGGTTACACCGCTCGCGTGGCGGACGCCTGCGTGATTGTGCCGACGGTGAACCCCGCGACGATCACACCGCACACCGAGGCATTTCAGGCTGTGGTCTGGCATCTTCTGGTATCTCATCCGGCCCTACAGACGTCGCCGACGAAATGGGAGTCGACACGCTAGCGCGCAGGGCAGTATTCCTCGATCGCGACGGGGTGTTGAATCGCGCTTTCGTGAGGGACGGAAAGCCGTCTCCTCCCTCCAGCATCGAAGAGTTGGAGATCCTTCCCGGGGTGCGTGAAGCCTTGGAGAGTCTCAAGCGTGCTGGATTCACCTTGGTCGTCGTCACCAACCAGCCGGATGTCGCTCGGCGGCTGACCTCAAGAGACTCCGTCGAACGGATTCATGCTCACTTGAGGATGCAGCTTCCCTTGCACGACATTCGGGTCTGTTATCATGATGACGCTGATGAATGTGAGTGTCGAAAACCCAAGCCCGGGTTGCTGTTGGGAGCGGCGCAGGACTCCGATATCTCTCTCCCGGCTAGCTACATGATCGGCGACCGATGGCGGGACATCGAGGCCGGACGTCGTGCCGGCTGCCGACAAGTCCTGATCGATTATGGCTACGAGGAGACACATGCCGTCAAGCCCGATGCCCGGGTCGCATCGCTCTCTGAGGCAGCCGAGTGGATCTTGGGCCAGGAAGACCTCGAGGACAAATGACAACCATTCACAACTTTAGCGTGAAACTGTTCGCCGACGGTGCCGATCGGGCGGGTATGCTCGAGATGTATGCAAAGCCGTACATCAAGGGCTTCACAACGAATCCCACGCTGATGCGTAAGGCCGGAGTGACGGACTACCGGGCGTTTGCCAAGGATATCCTGCAGGCGATTCCTGACCGGCCAATCTCGTTCGAGGTGTTCTCGGACGAATTCGACGAAATGGAGCGCCAAGCCGGGGAAATCGCCGGCTGGGCCGAGAACGTGTATGTCAAGATACCCATCACGAACACGCGTCGGGAGCCCTCCCGTGACCTGGTGAAGAAGCTCATGCAGCGCGGCGTGAAGGTCAACGTGACGGCCATGATGACCTTAGGACAGGTGCGAGAGATGGCCGAATGCGCGGAGGGTGGGCCGTCTTGCTACATTTCGGTCTTCGCCGGGCGGATTGCCGACAGTGGGCGAGACCCCATGCCGATCATGGCCGCTGCTGTCGAACTCCTGCGCCGGATTCCCAATGCCGAGCTGCTATGGTGCAGCCCGCGCGAGCTGCTCAACATCTTCCAGGCGGATGCCGTCGGCTGCCATATCATCACGGTCTCCAACGACATCCTGCGAAAGCTCGACAATGTGGGGAAGGACCTCGCCGAGTTCTCGCTGGACACAGTCAAGATGTTTCGAGAGGATGCTGTGCGCG
>Ga0315293_10000104_pt1 | contig 68008 bp, 75 predicted proteins | sample YL17G13_20_MG_FD_203071 | JGI IMG/M metagenome (GOLD analysis project Ga0315293, IMG submission 203071) | Sediment microbial communities from Yellowstone Lake, YNP, Wyoming, USA - YL17G13_20 | ecosystem: Environmental > Aquatic > Freshwater > Lake > Sediment | place: USA: Wyoming | collected...
CCAGGCTGCCCAAGTTGACCAACCGCTACAGCTACATCGTCAACGGCAGCGAGTACCAGGTCGATCACCTGTTCCGCCTGAAGAGTGGCATCTACGCTCGAGTGCAGGACAACGGCGAGCTCGAGTCGGAGTTCAATCTGGCGAAGGGTGGCCGCGGCTTCTCTCTCCACCTCGACCCAGTCAAGCGCAAGCTCTCGATGAAGTACGGGGAGGCGAAGATCCCCCTGTACCCGATCATGAAGTCCCTCGGAGTGGCAGACGACGACATCGAGAAGAGCTGGGGCAAGGCGCTCTTCGAGGCCAACAGACCGGCCACCGAGGACAAGTTCAAGAAGTCCCTGCTCAGCTTGGTGAAGCGCACTTCGGATGAGCCCGTGCCGGCAGACGTCTCGATGGACGACCTACACGGCCACGTGAACGCTCTCTTCAATCAGATGGCCGTGCGCCCCGACACCACCAAACTCACTCTCGGAGAGCCCCACACGGAGGTGACGGGGAAGACGCTGCTCCAGGCCGCTCACAAGCTTCTCGGCGTCTCCCGCGGCACGCACAAGCCGGATGATCGAGATAGCTTGGCCTTCAAGGAGACCGCCAGTATCGAGGACTTCATTCCCGAGAAGATCATGCGAGCCGGGGCGCGCACCATTCGTGCCCGTCTTCGTCAGACGGTGGACTCGAAGCAGTCGGTCCGCGATGTGGTCTCAACGGACCTCTTCAACCGCCCTGTGAACGAGTTCTTCACCAAGGGTGGCTCAGTGGCGGAGCGGTCTGACCAGACCAACCCGATCCAGATGCTCTCGGCGCACCGTAAGACCACGCTGATGTCGAAGGACTTCGGCGGCATCAAGAGTGACAACTCACTCACTCAGGACATGCAGGCCATCAACCAGAGCCACTTCGGCTTCCTGGATCCGATGCACACCCCTGAGTCGGAACGAACCGGTGTCACCCTGCATCTTGCCTCCCACGTTCGGAAGAACGGGAAGGACATCGAGATTCCCGTCTACGACATGCAGACCGGGAAGCCTGCCTGGGTGAACGCCAACGAGTTCCACGGCAGTGTGGCCGTCCTGCCGGACCAGGTGAGGTGGGAGGATGGGAAGCCAAAGCCCATTGCTGCTTCGGTTCGTATGAAGAACGCAGGTGGGGACATCGTTGATAAGCCCTTCAAGGATGCTCGCTACGTCATGCCCTCCACGAAGGGGATGTGGAACTACACCTCCAACCTCATTCCTTTCCTGTCCACCAACAACGGCAACCGCATCATGATGTCGGACAAGCAGATGGAACAGGCCATCGGCTTGAAGCATCGAGAGGCTCCCCTGGTTCAGTCGAAGACCGACCACCCAGGCGACCCAGAGCACACCTTCGAGAAGTTCCTGGGGCACTTCATCGCCTCTCGTGCCCCGGCGGCGGGTAAGGTCTCAGCCATCAAGGGCGACGTCATCCACATCCACGGAGACGACGGCAAGAAGCATGAGGTCCACCTCTACAACAACTTCCCGCTCAACGATTCGAAGGGGATGCTCCACTCCACCTCCACGATCAAGGTCGGAGACAAGGTCCGCAAGGGGCAAGTGGTGGCGGACAACAACTTCACCAAGGATGGCAATCTGGCCGTTGGCACCAACCTTCGGGTGGGATACCTCCCGTACAAGGGCTACAACTTCGAGGACGGCATCGTCATCTCTGAGAGTGCAGCCGACAAGCTGACCTCCGAACACCTCTACAAGAAGATGGTCGAGATCGACCCAGACAACGACCACATCGGAAAGGCGAAGTACCAGGCGTGGGCTGTGACCGAGTCGCAGGCGATGCCCAAGGAGTTCCTCGACGCCCTCGAAGACAACGGCGTCGTGAAGGTCGGTACCAAGGTGAAGCCTGGGCAGGTGCTGGTTGCCGCCATCGGGAAGAACGACACCAAGAAGGCATCGCTCATGGCGGCCTATGGCAACAAGCGTGCCTTCAAGCCGGTGAAGAACAAGTCACTGGTCTGGGACGAAGACCACGAGGGTACCGTCACCAAGGTGGTGCACGACTCCCAGGGGCGTGGGGTTCGCGTCTACGTTCGCACGGAGGAGAAGGCCGTCGTTGGCGACAAGCTTGCCGGCCGTCATGGCAACAAGGGGATCATCACCCAGATCCTTCCCGACCACGAGATGCCCTTCACGAAGAATGAGAAGGGGGACAAGGACCCTCTCCACATCCTCCTCAACCCTTCTGGCGTCCCTACTCGTATCAACCCTGGGCAGATGCTGGAGACCGCAGCGGGGAAGATCGCCGAGAAGACCGGGAAGCCGTACATCGTCGACAACTTCGGAGATGCTCACTCCGACCACCGCACCAAGCTCGAGAACGAACTCAAGGCCCACGGCCTCTCCGACGAGGAGATGGTCTTCGACCCCAACGATGTGCGCCGGCCCTTGGGCTCGGTCATGGTGGGTCCTCAGTACGTCCTGAAGTTGAAGCACCAGGTCGAGAAGAAGCTCACGGCCCGAGGCGGAGGAACCAGCGTCACCGGGAAGCCCTTGGCCGTTGACTCCGACCAGCAGCCCAGTCAGGGGTCAGGGCTTGGAGGTGGTGGGCAGGGGTTCGGAGCCCTCGAGCTCTACTCCCTCCTCGGGCACAATGCTCGACACAACATCCGGGAGATGTCGACCTACAAGAGCGACAACCAGGACATGCTCTTCTGGAACATGATCCAGAACGGGCACGAGCCTCCTCCCCCGCAGGTTCCCTTCAGCTACAAGAAGTTCGAGGGGCTGCTGCGAGGGCTGGGCGTCAACGTGACCAAGGAGGGGACTTCCCTTCGCATCCATCCCATCACGAACAAGGAAGTGCTCCGCCTCACTGGCAACCGGGAACTCAAGGATGCGGCCAAGACTCTGCGCTCCAAGGACCTGAAGCCGGTGCCGGGTGGTCTCTTCGATGAACAGCTCACTGGCGGCCTCGATGGGGACAAGTGGTCCCACATCAAGCTCGACGAGCCGGTGCCCAACCCCGTCTTCTGTGGTGGTGGCAACAAGCCAGGACCTGTCCCGGTTCTTCTCAACCTCAAGATGAAGGAGTTCGAAGAGGTGATGGCAGGGAAGCGGGAGATCAATGGGCTCTCTGGTGGCAAGGCCATCGAGGCGGCCCTCAAGAAGGTCGACGTCAACAAGGAGGTCGACTCACTCAAGAGGGACCTTCCCAACCTGCGGGCTGATGAGCTCGACCGGGCCAACAAGCGGCTCAAGTACCTTCTCGCCCTGAAGGACTTGGGGCTGAAGCCACACGACGCCTACATGGTGCACTACGTTCCTGTGGTGCCGCCGAAGTTCCGTCCTGCCTCGGCGACCCCATCCGGTGACGTGAACTACTCTCCCCTCAACGGGCACTACAAGAACATCAGCCTCATCAACGAGCACCTCCGCAACTTCGATGCTGCTCACTTCGATGAGAAGCACAAGCAGCCTCTACGCACCCAACTCTGGGACGCCATGAAGGCGCTCCAGGCAGTTGGCGTACACCGCGAAGTCTACGACACGGACCAGAGCGGCAACCGGGCGCTGAAGGGCATCCTCGACATCATCGGCGGCAAGCCAGGGGAAGAGCAGCCGAAGGAAGGCTACTTCCAGTCCAAGCTGGTGAAGCGCCGGCAGAACCTCTCCATCCGCTCGACCATCGTGCCCGAGCCCAAGCTGGGCATCGACGAGGTGGGCATCCCCAAGAGCGCGGCGATGGAGATGTACAAGCCCTACGTCGTGGCTCAGCTCCAGAAGTGGAACTACCACCCACTGGCTGCGCAGGATGAGATCAAGAAGATGTCGTCCATGGCATTCAAGGCTCTGGAGAAGGTGGTCGAGGATCGTCCCCTCCTTCTGAAGCGGGACCCTGCTCTGCACAAGTTCTCGGTTATGGCTTTCAAGCCGAAGCTTGTGGAGGGGAAGGCCATCCAGATCCACCCACTGGTCTGTGGTGGCTTCAACGCCGACTTCGACGGCGACACCATGGGAGGCACCATCCCAATGTCCCGGGAGGCGGTGGAGGAGGCGAAGAAGCTCTTCCCTTCCAACAACCTCTTCAGCCCGACCAACTACGGGGCCATGTATCTGCCTGGCCACGAGGCTCTGCTCGGACTTCACCTGCTCTCGAAGTGGGGCAAGAAGTCGGGCAAGACCTACGACAGCGTGACTGCCTTGGAGAAGGCCGTAGGCGATGGGCATCTTGCTGTGACGGATGTGGTCTCTGTGAAGGGACTGAAGCAGCCAACCACTCTGGGGAGGATCCTTCTCGAGTCCCGGCTGCCGCGCGGCTTCGCGAAGAACCCAGAGGTGCTTCACGACCCGGCCTTCGAGTTCTCAAAGAAGTCTCTGCGTGGCATGGCTCCAGACATCGCCAACAAGCACCGGGAGCACTACGCCAAGACAGTGGATGCCCTGAAGGACCTCGGCAACGAGTGGTCCTACAAGATGGGCTTCTCCATCGGGCTCAAGGACCTGAAGACCTTGCCCGAACGAGATGCCATCATCCACAGGGCAGAGAAGAAGGTTCACGAGCTGAAGAGCACGGGGCAAGGGCACGACGACGATGTCGTGAAGATCTACCAGGGGGCCACGACGGAGATCGAAGACGCACAGAAGAAGCTGCACGGCGGGCCTCACCAAGGTGAGCACCGCCTCGCCCAGATGGTCTACTCAGGGGCTCGGGGTGACGCGGCTCAGCTTCGGCAGATGATCGCCGCCCCGATGCTCGTGGAGGACTCTTCTGGCAAGGTAGTGCCCTACCCGCTCAAGAGGTCCTTCGCGGAGGGCCTCGACATCGGGGACTTCTGGATGTACCAGCATGGCGCACGGAAGGGCATCATCCAGCGCAGCCGCGGCACTGCGGAGCCAGGAGCCATCACGAAGGACATCATCAACGCCTCCATGTCGACCCTCATCGTCTCGCCAGACTGCAAGACGAAGGAGGGGGTCCACATGCTCGTGACAGACCCCGACATCCACGATCGTTACCTTGCGGCGCCCTACAAGCTGAAGGATGGTTCCTCCATCAAGGCAGGGGAGCTCATCACGCCGGCAGTCCTCTCGAGGCTCAAGAACTCGAAGGTTGAGACGATCTCTGTCCGCAGCCCATTGAAGTGCGCCCACGGAGATGGCCTGTGCTCGAAGTGCTTTGGTCTCAACGAGTCCGGGCACCTGCACGACAACGGCACCAACATCGGCATCCTGGCCAGTCAGGCCATGGGAGAGCCGTCGGCCCAGCTCTCCATGAACGCCTTCCACACAGGCGGCGTGGCGAAGGGGGGTGGGGCGAAGTCCATCGACGCCATCACTCGTCTTCGCAACCTCCTCGAGATGCCCAAGCGGTTGCGCGACGAAGCGACCGTCTCCTTGGCTACGGGCAAGGTCACCGCCATCCGGAAAGATCCCGCCGGCGGCGCAGACGTGATGGTCACGAGCTACCACAACGACCAGCCGACCGAGGTGAAGCACTACGTGGCTCGACACCTCATCAACGATGACATCAAGGTCGGTACTCCGGTAAAGCGGGGCGACAAGCTCTCGAGCGGTTTCGTGAACCCCCACCGTCTCCTCGAGGCAACGAAGAGCATCCACGCCGTACAGAACTACTTGACCGACGAGCTCCACGACGGACTGTTCAAGGGCCTCGGGGTGCGGCGCAGGAACATCGAGGTGGCCGTCCGCAACATCACCAACCTGACGAAGGTGAAGGACCCAGGGCACTCCGAGTGGTTGCCGGGGGACATCCTGCCTCGCTCCCTCGTCGAAGAGCACAACCGAACCAGAGCCACAGGGGACATGCCGGTTCTGCATGAGCCAGTGCTCAAGGGCGTCGGTGAGATCCCACACCGCATTACCTCGGACTGGATGGCGCGTCTCAACTACCAGCGGTTGCACTCGACCGTTCAGAACGCGGCGGCCATGGCTCAGAAGTCCAACCTCCACGGGAGCCACCCCATCCCCGGCGTTGCCTACGGCGCGGAGTTCGGGAAGCCTCCTGCCGACGTCAAGTCCAAGAAGCCCCACGTGTACTAGGCCATGTCCCTCTTCCGACGGCAGCTCGAGGATGCGACCGTTCAACGGGCCAGAGTGCTCGACGTGAACGTCAACAACTACACCCTCGTCGTGCAGACCGAGCTGACCCAGAAGACCCTTCCCTGGGTCTCTTGGTCTTCTCCTTACATGCACGCCCACAACGGCGAGGGGATCTACTTCATGCCCGAGGTGGGGTCCATCTGCTGGCTCATGGAGCCGTCGGATGGAGGGATGCCCTTCGTGGTGGGGTGGGCATCCCTTCCCGACAAGAACCGGAGCCATCGCAACCGGCGACTCGACCTCAACCCAGGGGACATCTACTTGGGGACTCGGGACGAGAACCACATTCTCCTACGGCGCGGAGGGGTGGTGGAGATCGGTGCCACACCTCTCGCCCAGCGTCTCTTCCTCCCCATCGGCAACATGATCAAGGACCTCTGTGCCAACTACTCCCTCCAGACTTTGGGAGGGGCCCTGGAGTGGACCGTAGGTATCCCGGAAGACGCTACGGATGGCGACCGCCCCACCGTGTTCACCATCAACGCCAAAGAGAAGGCGAACGAAGCCGCACACGTAGCTACGGTCCAAATCGGTTCCCACGGGGACGGGGATCCTACTATCCTGAGTCTGGTTCTCCGCGCATCTGGTGAGACTGGCGCTACCGCCAACCTCACGGTGACGGGGAAGAAGACCGGGGACTTGGACCTGGACTCCAAGGGAGCCATCACCTGGAAGGTGACGGGAGATGTGAAGGTGGATGCTCAGAACATCACGCTCACCGCCAAGGAGAAGGCGGCCCTCGTCGGCACGCAGGTTGCCGAGATGACGGGCGGGCTGGTGAACATCACTTCGAAGTCCGGAGCTGTTGCCGTCTCTGCCGCCGGCGGCATGGTGGTCTCGACCTCTGGCGCAGGCCCAGCCCTCACCGCGGGGAAGGGTGCTACAGAGAAGGTGCTGCTGGCGACTCCCGCCTTCTTGGAGTGGCTCAAGACGCACACGCACACGGCGCAGGGGCCGACATCTCCTACATCTCCGCCAATCCTTCCCCCGCCGACCAAGTCTGCCAACAACCTGAAGGCATCGTAGAGAGGACGTCATGGACCTGTACCTCGACCAGACCCCGGAGAAGAAGGAAGAGGGCCACGAGAAGACGTCGGCCTTCGCCGCCCGCCTCTCCGAGTCACCGGAGAACTGGCCGCAGGAGCTGACGAGTGAGCTCTTCAAGCAGCTCCCGTACCTCTCCGACTACGACCTGAACGTGAACCTCGACCGCGCCGACTCCCAGCGCGGCTTCGCCTTCGGGTACGCCGATGTGACGAGCCGCACCGAGCGCCCCGACATCGAGCACGGCGACATGGGCATCCCCCACCTGCGGATCCCGGTCATCGGGATCGAGCGCCAGGTGAAGCCCTTCTCGGTCTTCCTCGATGGCGACGCCGTCTACCCCCTGACCGAGGAGCGGGTCCGCGAGACCCTCTTCAACCCCTCGACCTTCGACCTCTCGGCGACGGTGCCCCGCGACCCCAGCCTCATCGAGCCGCTCATGCCGCCGCAGCGCGCCAGCATGGGCCAGGGCGGTGAGTACAAGATGGCGTCGGCCAGGTCCTTGCTGCACGCCATCGCTCCCACCATCTCCGAGCGGGACGCCAAGGCCTTCGTCGAGAAGGTCGCCACCGACGCCACCCTTCGCTCTGGCTTCAAGCGCGCCGGCGTGGTCGAGGACCTGGTCGAGATCTTCGACAAGACCAAGCGCGCCTCCGCCAACGACCGCTTCGCCTACATCGCGGAGCAGATCCAGCCAACGGTGGTCACCCTCCAGAAGCTCCCCGGCGGGGAGTTCCTGGTGAAGCACGCCAACTTCGGGGCGGTGAACCCGGTCACCCTGCGCGGTGAGGCCGTGCCAGGAGAGGAGGCCGCAGAGGCCATCGGACCCGAGGCCGCGCAGGCCATGGTGCCCGGTCAGACCGCCACCATGACCGCCGAGCCCATCGAGCTCGAGGAGCCCTTCCAGCAGGTGGCGAAGCCCATCGAGACCTTCGGCGAGTACAAGGTGATGGACACCATGGAGAACCAGCTCATGGGCTGGGTCTTCCCCTACACCCTCGCCTGGGACGGCAACTTCACCAAGCAGCCGCTGGCCCTCTTCACCAACGGCTCTGCCTACGCGCTCCAGGATTCCATCGTGGGCGACATGGTGGGCAAGAGCACCAACCTGCCGGCAGAGACCAAGCCGGTGGGCGAGGGCGTCCTCTTCACCACCCAGGGCGGCAACGCCATCTGCACCCAGCCCATCACCATCCGCTCGGCCATGTCTGGGCCGGACGGGTCTCCTTCGCTGGTCGCTCTCGACATGATGGGCCAGCACATCCAGATCTCCTTCACGGACGGCCTCTCCCAGCCACAGCGCATCAGTGATGTGGAGTACGCCTTCCCGAAGACCTGGAACTTCATGCGCCTGAACAACCAGACCCAGCTCCAGGGCGGCGGACAGGACATGGGAGAAGACCCGGAGATGGTGGAGGGCCAGGGCGGTCAGAGCGATGGCGCTCCCAAGCCCCCGAAGAAGCCTGCCGCTGGCAAGCCTGGCGAGAAGAAGGACGCCAAGGGGGAGAAGAAGCCCGAGAAGAAGGAGGGCAAGCCAGCCGAGAAGAAGGAGAAGCCCACGGTGCAGGTGAACGTGGGTGAGGCGGCCAAGAAGGAGAAGACCTCTGCCACGCTCTTCTTCAACGGTGCCTTCCAGTTGGTGGGCGGCTGTGGTCTCGAGAAGCTGGCCACCGAGTTCCGCTACGACCTCTCTCCCGTCGATGCCGAGTGCATGCTCGGACTCCTCGGAGTGGATGGCCTCGTGGCCAAGGCCAAGGTGGCCGAGGCTCGCCGCAATGGCTCGGTGAAGCTGGCTGGCCTGAAGACCATCACCACCCTCGGTGAGCGGTACCAGGGAGCCACCAAGACCGCGGCTGCCCTGATGGCCGACATGCCGAACCTCCGGGTCGATCTCATCAAGGAGGCCTCGGAGCTCCAGGACCAGAGCTCGGTCAACAACGTGCTGGCTCTGAACTTCATCAACCCGGAGAACCTGTCGACCTTCATCGACTACATCCCGGAGCTCGAGCAGACCAGCGAGAAGCTCTCCGAGATGCTGCTCTTCTCCTACCTCGGCATGAACGAGCTGCCCGAGGGACCGATGGAGCGCAGCATCAAGAACATCGAGAACGTCATCGCCGGTCTGAAGAGCGTGGCGGAGACGGGCCCACGCGAGGACTGACCATGTACGCTTCGATGCGAGACGAGCTGGAGAAGATCGCCCTCTCCCCTGGGAAGATCAAGAGTGTCTACGAAGGTGCCGCAGCGGCCCTCAAGAACACTGCCGCTGGGGCCGAGCGCGGCACCAAGGCCTTCAGGATGCGGGGGAAGCTCAACGGGTGGCAGGAGCGCAGGTCGGCAGGGGTCGCGCAGAAGAGGATGAACCGTTCGACGGAGCTCACCAGGTCCCTGCCTCCCGAGCAGCGCAGCGCTCCGACCGGACCCGTCGGGGACCAGATCGCTCACCTGCAAGCGAAGACGAAGGCGCAGCAGAGTGGTCGGGACCTTCTTCGGGTCGTGTCCAGGTAAGGCCACATGCCCTCGAAACATCCCGCTGCGAACTTCATCAAGTACCTGATCATTCAGAACCCCACTCTCGCAGACGCCATGATCCAGAGGCGGCTGGAGGAGTGGGCCTTCCTGTCCGCGGATCCCACCCTGCTTCCCATCATGAGGGCGGAGATCCCTGCCCCGCCGGCGGGGTTCAACCCAGCCGACCGCACGCACCGGCCCAGCGTGCGGTACCTGCGCGAGCAGCAGGTCTACGAGATGTTCCACCCCAACGACGCGCTCAACCAGGCGCTCGATCTGCTCAGCTTCCCTGACCAGCGGCTGGTGGCAGAGCAGCTGCTGCTCTCCAGGCTCGACCTCAAGCTCACCTGCAAGCTGGTGAACGCCAAGCAGAACTGGCACCTGACGGAAGAGGGCCTCTCGATGTACCGGCACTACTTCTGGAACGTGCCGTCCATGACCTTCGATGAGTGGGGGCGCTTCCTCTTCAGCCGCACTTCCTACTACGAGAGGTACATGAGCCTGCTCACGGCGCCGCCGAAGCTGGCCTTCTACCACCTCCGAATCGACCAGCAGATCGACTCGAAGAAGATGATCGAAGACGTACAGCGCATCGCCCACGAGGCGCTCCTCGAGGTGAGGGAGAAGCCGGGCGTCCCCATCGACAAGGTGAAGAGCATCAACCTGCTGGGCAAGGTGGTCATCGAGGCACACAACGCCCTCGCCACCTCCGACATGGCCCTGAAGGACACCCTCAAGCAGTTCGAGCAGTGGCGCATGGAGCACCCGCAGATCACACCTCCCTCCTTGCTCAAGCTGGCGCCAGCAGGTAACTTCTCTGGCTCCGGACTTGAAGAGAAGAAGACAGACCTCAAGAACTAGGAGGCGTCATGGAGTGGATGGAGCGGAACGAAGCAACTGGGGCGACGGGCAAGAAGGACTCGAAGGACCTCGACGCGGAGAGGCTGGCGAGTCTTCCCATCATCACCAAGGAAGCGGACAAGGGGGCGATGCCCTTCGAGCCTGTGCGCTTCACTCCGGTGAGGAGCCCTGGCTGCTACGAGGCGCAGTTCGCCAAGAGGGACAGCGACGTCGTCCTTCACTTCTGGCCGCCGGGCTACAACCAGGCGAAGAGGGACGAGAAGCCGCTGCCACCCTTCAAGACGGGCTTCGAGCTGAAGCTGAAGTCGATCATGGTGGCGGAGTTCGGGATCGACAAGGTCGGCTTCCACAACGACCGCGACACCATGGGCGCCTGGTACGTCCAGGTGAAGGGCCTCGGCGAGAAGCAGTTCTACAGGGACCTCGTGAAGGTCGCCTGTGAGAAGCTGCACTACTCGCTCGGCGGGACCTGACAGGTAAGAAGCAAGGGGCGACCAGCGCCGCCCCTTGCTTCTTGCTACGCCTGCACGACTAGCAGCGCTTCTTCGTATCGGCGTCGACCGTTGGCGGAGCGATCCCGAACGAGATGGTCTGCCTCATCGAGGTGCTCGCCACCGGCTGGGGGCCGAGGATGCCGACGAGGTGGATCTCGTCGGCCTCCCACTTCTTCGCCATGGCCACGACCGTCTCGATGAGCGCCCGGAGCTCGGTCGGAGCGGGGCGTGCGGCGACGGGGAAGTCCGGGCTCGCCAACCGGTGGTTGAGCCTCTCGAACCGGATGCTGGCCGTGTCCCCCATCTTGAAGCGCTTCACCTTCTCCTTGGTGCTCATGAGGCGAGCCTTCTTGGGAGCCCGCTTGTAGGACTTCTTGTTGACGTGCTTGTGGGTCTTGCCCTCGATGATGACGGACACGAGACGCGGGAGGTTCCGCGCCTCCTTGTCGATGGTCACCTGATCGAAGTTGCTCATCTTGACGCCTGCGGCAGCGAGCTTGCGCATGCGGGTGAGGTGGCCAGGGTCGAGGTCCTTGGCCTCCTTGATGTTCTCTCGGATGTAGGGAACGTCGAGGAGCTTCTCCTTCGGGAGCTCGCCGAGCTTCTCCAGGATGGCCTGGTTCCGCTTGTGAGCGTTCGAGCTGAGTTCGTGGTTCATCTTCGTTCTCCTAGAGCGGGAAGCACTCGGTGAGGTGCGGGACCTTGGCCTGGCGCAGCTGGTACTGGAGCTGGACCACGTCGTTGGGGTTGAAGGGTCGGCTGAGCGGCCCGGCCTCGTTGCCCAACACGGCGTAGTGGATCTCCTTCGTCTCGAGGTACGGCGCGAGGTTCACCGGCCCGAGCAGGGGCTGGAAAGAGACGAACCGGTAGTTGGAAGGAACGGCCAGGAGGATGGGCAGTCGCGCATCGGCCATCTTCTGGTTCTCGACGCTGGTGCCTTCCCATGTGTTGGGGGGCGGCCACTGGATGGAGTGACCGAGCTCCTTCTCGATAGCCGCCTGAAGCGTGCCATCGGTGTAGAGCTTGAGCATGCGCTCCACCCGCTTGGTGAGGATCTGGTACTTGTTGCGCGGGTACCGGTAGAACGCGGCGTAGATCTTCGCGAGCTGAGCAAGCGAGACCGACGGGTGGAAGAGGTCGCTCATCGGCGCGACCCAGACCATCATGTTGACGATCTTGGCCAGCTCCTTGAGCCGCTCCTCTCGGAAGAGGATCTTCCCGGTGAACGTCGGGCCGTTCAGCTTGTGGAACCGCGTCAGGCCGACGTGCGCCTTCCCGCTCGGGCAGCGAGAGATCTTCCACGACGTGAGAGCGGCCCAGCAGAACCGGCAGCCTTCCGAGACGGCGGTGCAGCCAACGAGGACGTGGAGAGACAAGCTTCGCCACGATGAGTTGTTGTTGTTCTTATCTGCCATTCGATGCCTCCGTGAGGGTAGGGGTTGCAGGCAGGGAATGGTCCCTGCACAATCCCTTATCCCTACTACTGGGGGTGAATGGCTAAGAGGGAGGGGCCGCTGCCCCTCCCGCCTACGCCGCCCGGCTCTTGCCGAGCAGCGCCTGCTCCATCTCCTGCTGGGTCTTCAAGATCTCCTTCAGATGGTTGTCCATCTTGTCGATGCGCTGGTAGAGCGCGCCAATCTGGCAACGCATCATGTAGATCATCTTCATGAGGGGCCAGTTCAAGAAACCAGCTCTCATGTAGGAGGCACAATCCTCACATAGAGCGAGGGGCGCTTCCTTCGAGACCCAGTCGGCCTGTCCCAGCTCTACTGGAGCGTCGCAGAGGAGACAGGGCTGCACGCAGTTGTTCATGGCTTCCTTCCCATCACCTTCCGACAGTAGCGCCACCTGTGGAGGTACTTGTTAGGTTCTTCTTGTGAACAGGACAGGTGCCCTGGTTCCGATGCTCCCCCACACTCTGTGCAGAGCCCTTTCTTCTTACGTCTATCAAACGTCTTGTTCATGGAGACCTTCCCAGCCTAGACAGAACCTTTCGAACGTAGAGAAGCCTGTGGATCGAGCAGATGCCGTGTGTCTTGATCCCCTCCTCGTGCTCGTGAGTGCCGTACCCAAAGTTCCGAGCGAAGCCGTACTCGGGGAACTGCTTGCCGTAGTCCACCATCATCGTGTCTCGCAGGTGCTTGGCGATCATGCTGGCCGCCGAGACCTCGATGTGGTTCACATCGGCCTTGGGTTCGACGATCTGCTTGCCCCCGTACCTGCCAACGTGGTTGCTGCCGTCGACGATGAGGGTAGACGGCGGCACTCGAAGCTCTGCGAGTGCTCGGGCATAGCAGAGCTGGAGCGCCGGGCTGACCCCCAGGGAGTCGATCTCCCAGGGCCAGGCCCATCCCATTCCGATGTCCTCGCAGGCTGCGACGAGTAAGGGGTAGGCGGCGGAGCGTTGCTTCTCGGTGGTCTGCTTCGAGTCCTTGATCCCCGCAGGGAGCAGGCCTCGAGTGTTGTCGTTGAAGACGGCGACGACGGAGATGATGGGACCAGCCCAGCTCCCATAGCCGACTTCATCGTAGAAGCCCCCCGACGAATCGGGGGGCTTCCTCCTCTCTACGGGGCGACATACTTGAACACCTTTCCTTTGTACTGAGGTTTCTTCCCGTTGAGCACCATTCCCACCTTCACTTGGGTAGTACGTCGCCACCCGAAGAACTCTACGGCCTCCGTCTGAGACAGGAAGATCATCCCGGATCCGACCTCAACGAAGGGACGCCCTCCGTGCGCGGAGGACATGTTGCTCCTTGTCTTGTCTGTGTGCTTCCTACCCAGCTGAAGACGACGAAGTTCTGCTCGAGTCTCTGGTGTGTGGTCTGTGGGATGCTTCTTCTGGTAGGCACTGACCTTGAGACTGATCTTTTTCCTCTCTTCTGTGGAGAGGATGTAGCCATGCCTGCCCGGCCCGCCATCGGTTGCGTTGGTCAGCCTGGTCCCAGCCTCTTTGGCCTGTTTGATCATGCGCTGCTCCGCCGCGTAGAGGTCGTCGGCAGAGGCGCACGCCAGCAAGACTCGGAAGATGGGCTCTAGACCTTCGGCCAACAACGACTTGATCCACTGGGCTCTGTGGTTGCGAGGCGAGCGATTCAAGTAGCAGGGTTTGAGGTGGCCCTCTCTACGTCTTTCTGGGTTGATGGTCTTGCCGATGTACCGAAGCTCGTTGGTGCGGGGATCGAAGAGCCCGTACACCACGAAGCGTGGCAGGGCTCCTGGTGAGGGTTCTGTCATGTGTCCTCCAGACCTCTTATCCCTACGGCGCCGAGTTCCTTTCCTTGCCCAAACGCTGCTTCATCCCCACGTCGAAGCGCATGTCGAGCTCGGAGAAGGTGGGGCGGCCGACGATGATGCAGTCGTTCTTGGCTGCGTACATCATGGTGATGTTCCACGCCAACATCCTTGACTTCGGGGGCAGAGGAGACGCGAAGTGGATACGAATCGAGTACACGAGTGCGTTGACACTCTTGTGTGTCTCGAAGGATGCTGGCGTTCCAGAGGCTCTCCCAAGGGAGTCGGTCACGTTGGGGATCCAAGACAGGGATGGCGGTAGCACGACGACAGGGTAGCAGGGAGAGTGATGCAAGTCCTCAGTGCAGAAGAGTTCCTTAGAAACCACACCAGCAACGTGGTGATGGTCAACGGTGAGCCTGAGTACAAGGCCGAGTGGGACTTCGAGCCGGAGGTTCCTGAGGAGTACATAGACCAGGAGGAGCTCGCCAAGAGGCGAGCTGACCTCATCAACATCTCTCCCTCCCAGTTCACCGAGTTCGCCGTCCGCATTCCAGACAAGGAGAGCCAGAAGCACGTCAACTTCAGCTTCGCGGGGCGCGAGTACCTCCGCCTCCCCTACGATACGCCGGCCAGGCGCACCCTCTTCAAGTGCGGCCGCCAGGTGGAGAAGAGCACGCTGCTGGGCAACCGCACGCTCTCTTACTGCTGCGTCATCAACGCCTTCAACGTCCTCTACGTCTCACCCACCAACCAGCAGACCAAGACCTTCTCCAGAGACCGGCTCAAGGAGCCGATGGAGACGAGCGAAGTCCTGAAGAGCTGGACTACTACCAAGCTCTCGGACAACGTCTTCGAGAAGCAGTTCATCAACCGCTCGAAGGTCACGCTCCGCTACGCCTACCATCACGCCGATCGAGTCCGAGGCATCCCAGCGGACATGATCGAGATCGACGAGATCCAGGACATCAACACCGACAACATCCCCATCATCGAGGAGTGCGCGTCCCACTCGCCCTACAAGATCTTCACCTACTCAGGAACACCGAAGACCCTCGACAACGCCATCGAGAAGTACTGGAATGACTTCAGCACTCAGAACGAATGGGTGGTTCCCTGTGAGCGCCATGGAACTCCCGGCAACCCTTCAAGCTGGCACTGGAACATCCTTACGGAGGACAGCATCGGCAAGAAGGGTCTCGTCTGCGACAAGTGCAAAGAGATCATCAATCCGATGCACCCCATGTCGCAGTGGGCCTCGCTCTACCCGGAGATCCGCAGGCCAGCGCAGGACGGCGGCCTCGGTGATAAGGCCTTCGAGGGCTTCCGCATCCCGCAGCTGATGGTGCCTTGGCTGAAGTGGGATGACATTCTGGTGAAGTTCCAGACGTACCCGCGGGGTCGCTTCTACAACGAGGTGCTCGGTCTCTCCTACGACTCAGGCACTCGTCCCCTTACCCAGCAGGACGTCATCGACAACTGCATCCAGGGCTTCTACATGACGCCCCAGGTGCTGGCGAAGGTGAAGCATGACGCCTCCGGGACCTCGCCCATCTTCTGCGGGATTGACTGGGGAACCGGCGAAGGCACATACACCGTCCTCTCTCTCGGCACATACATCAACGGCTTCTTCACCATCTTCTACATCCACCGCTTCGAGGGGCAGGAGCTAGAGCCGCCTATCCAGCTGGGCATCGTGGAGGAGCTGATCAAGAACTGGCAGGTCGAGGTGGTGGGGGTCGACTACGGTGGCGGCTTCGATCGCAACGACCACCTCACCCGCAAGTTCGGGCAGGGGCGCATCTGGAAGTACCAGTACAGCCAGCCGGGCCAGAAGGTGAAGTGGGAGGATCCCCTCAAGAGGTTCCTCGTCCACCGCACCGAGGTGATGAGTGATGTGTTCAACGCCATCAAGCGGAGGAACGTCATCCGCTTCCCGGATTGGAGCCACTTCAAGGAGCCCTTCGGATCTGACCTGCTGAACATCTTCAGCGAGTACAACGAGCAGACCCGGCAGATCGAGTACAAGCACGCGCCCGACAGGACGGACGACTCCTTCCACTCCATCATGCTCTGCCTCTTGGTATCGATGCTTCGAGTCCCCAGGCACGATGTACTGAACCCGTCTGCCCGTACTGGCGTCTCTACTGAGATCGACTGATAGGTAAAAAGCTGGACCCCCGGGACAGAACCTCCCGGGGGTCCAACTTGCGTCGCAGCGTCGGAACTACTTCCCGAGGAGGCGGACCTTCGGGGTGCCGAGCCAGTCGGCCACGTACTCGTTGTACACCTTCCCGGCGGCGAAGAGCCCGCCGGTGATGACGGGGAAGTGCCACACCTTGATGTTCATGCCCCCGAACCGCCGGACGGCGTTGACGTAGGTGTCCTCGTGCTTGCCGGTCCGCATGATGTCGGCGCCCCGGACGTCACCGGCCCCGTAGAGGAGGTCGGCGACCGGCACGTAGGCCTCCTTGGGGAGCTCCCCGCGGAAGCGGGTGAAGAACGACTCGAGGGCCTTCTCCTCGGTGGCCGCCGCGCCGGCGGCTGGCGCGGCGGGCGGCTGGACGAGGTGCGGCTGGAACGGCGGGGTCGGGGTGGCGGTGGCGCCAGCGGCCTCCTCGGCGGTGGCGGCAGCGGCATCGAGCACGATGCCCTTCTTCGGGGTCTGCTTCATGTGGTTGTTCCTCTTCCGGAAGGAAGTGCACCCACGGGATTGTGGGCGACAGGGTATTTCTACCCAGCACTTTCCTTATGCCCCTGAGGGTGGGGGAATTGCTGTTACCGGGCGCTGAGGGCCCTACGGAGCTCGTCCTGGGGGGTATCCAGGGCTTGGAGAAGGGTCTGTGGGATGGTTCCCCTCCCCGACTCGATCCAGAAGAGGGAAGCAGTCCGTATCTTCTTTCTTCCCTGCTCCATCTTCGCAGCCAAGGACTGAAGAGATAGGTCGTCCTTCACCTTCTTGGGAGAGAGGGAACTCGACATCTTGTTCACGAGGTCAAAGAGAGGCTTCCAGGGCTGCGCGCTGCTCGTGACTGCTGCGAGTTGCTCGATGGTGGTTTCGTCCACCTGATTGAAGATGCCTGCCCAGGACTCCAGCTCCTTGAGCTGGTACTTCTGGAGTGCGAGGTAGTCAACCACCGCACGTTGGAGTCCTGCTGCTTCTTTTTCTCCCATCCGCAGAGGCTTCTCCTGAATGCCCATGGACTCCCACATGGCCTTCATCGTTCGCAGCTCTTCTTCGAGTTGCGTTACGCGCCTGTTCAGTTGGAAGATGGTGCGACGGTTCACAACCGGAAAGTCCGTTCCAAGTTCCTCAGCCAGCTGTTCCACATCTTCGGGACGTACGAGGATCTTCCGATTACGAATTGCTTCCTTCTTGAGGAAGCCCTTCTTGAGGTAGTTATTGACCGAACGCTTCGAGCAGCCAAGACGACTGGCGACCTCGGGGATGGTCATGAGCTGGGTGAAAGTGCTTCCCAAGTGGCGACCCTCCATCTACGCTGAATCCGGAGCATACCTCATGCGAGACGATCTGACGACGTACCTCATCAGCGACCGGAAGCATCGGCCGTCCCTCTCCCCCGAGGCTCTCGAGCTGATGGGGAAGCAGGCGGCCAACCGGTTCCTCGACGAGGGCCTCTCCCTGAACGAGGAGATCGCCAAGCTTGCGAGCGAGCACGGCGACATCAACCCGGACCAGGTGCGCCGGGTGGTGGAGTTCGCCAACAAGGCGACCTACCTCGGCCTGCACGAGAAGGCCAAGACTGCCGGCGCGAAGGAGAGCTACCCGCAGTTCGCTCTCGCCGACTCGAAGGTCATCCTCGGTACCCTGGAGGAGGAGGCCAGCCCACTCCGTATCCCCGCGGTCAACACCGACTACAGCTCGAGCGTCGAGAAGCGGGCGTCCATCGAGGGCATCACCGCCGACAACCTCCTCTTCGACCTGTTCCGGGTGCAGAAGACCGCCGAGGTCGCCCACACTACCGAGTCGGTGGTGAACGACATCATCAGCGTCAAGGAAGACCTGACCTCCCTGCGTGACCACCTGACCCACACCGCGTCGACGCTCGACACGCTGTGGAAGGAGGCGCAGGAAGACTACTACGATCATGTGCGCCGCCACCTGCTGAACGGTGGCTCCTTCATGGACGTCGTGGCCTCTTCTCGCATCCCAGGGGTCGATCAGGAGAAGATCGCCTCTGCCCTCCAGCCCTTCGTGGTTCGGCTCCTTCAGGACAAGGTGGCCGAGGCTGCCACCATGCGGGAGCAGGCGAAGGGCTTCGAGAAGGTGGCTCACCGCATCCTCAACGAGCAGCACCCACTCGTGACGACCTTCCGCGCCTACGTCTCGCTCGATCAGGAGATCCAGAAGGTGGCGACGGGTCTGAAGGACGTCGAGGTGGAACTCGGCAGGGTGAACGACTTCATCAAGGAGAAGTTCTGTGGCGGCGCAGCGGCTCGCTAAGCTGGCGGCCATCTCCCGCCAGATCACCTCTGGGGTGGAGAAGAAGGCGTTCGTCAGCGCGGCACTTCGGCTGGGTGGCAAGGCCGCCGGTCTTGGCCTGAAGATGCTCGACAAGTACCCAAAGGCATCTCTCAGCACTCTCGCCGCCACGGGCCTCGGCGCCGTTGCGACCAAGGGGGCCTACCGGCAAAACAAGGCCGGCTTCGACCCTGAAGTTCAGAAGGCCATGCTTGGGAACACCCCTGTTCCCCCAGGAGTCTCGTGATGCTGACCAAGGAAGCGCTCGTCAAGCACGTCGGCGAAGTCGCCCCGGAGGTGATGCAGAAGATCGCCGCGGTGTTGGTTCAGATCGAGCAGGAGAACCCTGGAGACGAGTCCTGGGCGGCTCGCGAGCTGGATGAGATCGCACAGCACACCATCAACAAGGTGGCGGAGATCGGTGCCCTGGGAAGGTGGGGCATCGCCGTTGGAACAGGAGTGGCAGCCGGCATCGCCAACGACCTCGCTGGCGACCTCTACTCCTCGGTGAAGAGGGGCCTCTCGAAGAGCCGCAACCTCAAGGCCATCATCGCCGCCAACCCGGACCTGAAGACCTTCGACAAGACCAGGCTCCAACAGTCCTTCGATGCCATCCACCGCTACGCTCCGGAGATGACGGCTGACCCCCTGGTGGGCGGTGCCCTCTTGAAGAGCGTGGCCGATGTCTCGGGCAACGAGGGCGTGGCCATCAAGAACATCATCGACATGCGGAAGAACGTGGTCACCCCGTTCCGCCCTGGCGAGGTCATGAAGTTCGACAGCCCCAAGCCGGAGAAGGTGAAGAGCCCGGAGGAGATGGGGCGTGAGTCCCGCCTTCGTGGGGTGAACGATCTCCTCAAGAGCCATCTCAACGAGATCGAGAACAGCAAGGACTCGACCAAGATGAAGCTCCGTCGTGAGCGCGCCGTCTACAAGACCTTCGACAAGAAGATCGACGACATCGTCACGTCCAACAAGCTCGCCCCCAAGAAGTAGATGATCAAGCAGTCCATGTTCCTCGGCAAGTCCGAGCAGGGCATCTTCGCCCAGGGCCTCTTCAGCGGGGCGATGGAGAAGACTGCCGGGGTTCCTGGGCCTGCATGGGAGACGGCACAGCCGATCAAGAAGCTCATCAAGAAGCTGACGCCTGAGGACAGGAAGAAGAACTGCTACGTCCTCGTGACAGCTCTCGGTGCCGGCGAGTACTACGGCTCCAACGTCAATGCCGACTTCTTCCCCTGGGATGCCCTGACGCACCCTGGGAAGGAGTATGGCTACGAGACCTTCCTCGACTCCCACGCCTTCGCACACCATGCGAACAAGGACCCCGAGCGAGCGTTCGGGGTCCCTGTCGTCTCGGCCCTCAACCCTCGCATGAAGAAGGTCGAGCTGGTCATCAAGCTCGACCGCGAGAAGGCCAAGATGGAAGGCGCGGACCACATCATCCAGCGCATCGACTCGGGTGACTTCCCTGACGTCTCGATGGGCTGCAAGGTCCCCTTCGACGTCTGCTCCATCTGTGGCAACCACTCGAAGACGCGAGTGGACTACTGCGAGCACATGCGCCCCGGCCCAGAGAAGAAGGGCATCTGGGGCCCCAACAAGATCCTCGAAGACGGACGGCAGATCTGCGTCTACAACACCCTCCCCAGGTTCTTCGACATCTCGTTCGTCTTCATCGGTGCCGACAAGATCGCCAAGGCCATGGCGAAGCTGGCGTCTCGGGGGAGCCATGTCTGTCTTGGTCAAGTGTGCGCGGTACCTGCTCGAGCAGGAGAAGCTGACGCCGGGCCTGACCTCTACTCAGCAACTGGCGATCGTCTCGACCTTGGACAGATTCGCAAGCAAGCTTCTGATGGGGAGACTGGGCGCCGTGGGCCGTGCGGACGATGCTGCAACTCCTGTGACGAGCAGTCTTCCTGCGAGCTCGACAAGCTGGCTTCCGCCTTTGGAGTGAAGGAGGCCGAGAAGAAGATCTCCTCCATCGTGAAGAAGATCCCCTCGGACAACTTCACAGCGCGAAAGCTGCCGGAGATCGAGGCCAAGGAGAAGGACTTCCCCAAGGAGGTCTTGGACGCTCTGGCGGAGTACCCACTCACCAACAGCACAGGGGCCACCACCGCGGCAGGCATCATCCTCAAGCCCCATGAGTTCCAGCGCATCGTCCTGGTCCGGATGGGAGAGGTCCCGATGGCCGACGCGCTGGACGCCAAGAAGCAGGTGTTCAGGCCATCGGAAGAGTTCGATGACAGCGTCGACCCCGCCATGCCTGCCATCAGGGAGGCTCTCTCGATCGTTCTTCCCTACCTCATGGACCGGAGTGCGTTCTCTCCGGCCCTCTCTCCTCGGCTGATGAAGCTGGCGAACTCGTCGGAAGAGCGAAAGAAACTCTTCCCACACAGGACGCCAATCGGCCATCCTATGCTCGACAAGGTCAGCGCGGCGTACAATGGCTACCGCCGCAACATCTTGATGAAGCTGTCGCAGGTGAGAGAGGCAGTACAGAGTGACTCGCAGTTGAGGTCGCACTTCTTCGGAGACGAACTGGTTACGATGTTCAGCAAGACTTCCAGCCCTTCCTCGATCATCGACCACGACACGGTCGCATACGTCATGAGCGCTCATCTCTCGAATCGCAGCCTGCTGACCACCACCCGGGGCAATGGTGCTTCCGCGGTGGCCGTACCGTGGCTCCCTGAGGAGCTGTCGGCCTAGAGGCGCGCGAGCCCCTCGTAGACGGCCCACACTGATCGCCGAAGTTCAACGACTCGAAGGAGAAGAACAACATGGACAAGACGCTCGCAGAGATCTACGGGACCAATCAGTCGGACGACGACCAGGAGAAGCTCGCCGCGGCTGCCGCCGCCGAGGAGCTGACCGAGGACGGCGCCATCGACCTCGAGGGCATGACCGAGGAGGACCTGGAGGCCGTCGCCGCCGAGGTGCTCGAGGCCAGCTCGGACGAGGAGGAGACCGAGGAGGTCGAGGAGCCCGCCGAGGAGGCCGAGAAGACCGCCGAGGAGGCCACCGAGGAGGCCGACGAGGAGATGCAGGAGAAGGTCGCCGAGGCCGACCAGATGGGCCGCATCATGGCGCACGCCTACGTCCAGGAGCTGCGCGCGATCGAGAAGACCGCCAAGTTCGACCCGGCGGACCTCAAGAAGGTCCCCTTCAAGCACAAGATCACCGGCGCGGCCCGCGCGGCCGGCAAGTGGGTCGCCGGCAAGGCCGGCGAGGCGAAGAAGGGCGGCAAGCGGTACGGTGAGCTGATGGCCGGCGGGCAGAAGGAGCTGGTCAGCGGCAAGCGCCCGGGCAACGCCCTCAAGGTGCACGCCAAGGGCAGCGCCCACCGCTCCGAGCAGCTGAAGTCGCTCGGCGCTCGTGCCGGCACCGCGGCTGGCGCCGGCGCCGGCGCGGCCGGCGCGGTCGGCGCCAAGAAGGCCTTCGGCAAGAAGGAGAAGAAGGCCTCCGCCTTCGAGACCCTGGCCGAGCAGCGCGCCCAGGAGATCCTGGCCGCCAACGGGGTCACCGAGCAGCCGGAGACCGAGACCACGAAGTACGACGTCCTCGCCGACGCCGTCGAGCAGCGCGCCACGGAGATGCTGACCGAGGCCGGCTACGAGTTCGAGGCCGCCGAGGAGTAACACCTTCGCTCAGAGCGGGGGCCTCCGGGCCCCCGCTTCTGGGCAACTAGGTTCTCATGCCAGCTTGGATCCACGACAGAGCGGATCACATCAGGCGGAAGAACCCAGGGATGCCGAAGAGTGAGTCCTTCGCCATCGCAACGCAGCAGGCTCACGCAGCAGGGAAGTCGCCGAAGGGGTACGGTACGGTGGCTGGACGTAGAGAGGCGAAGCAGAAGTACGACGAACCGAAGAGGGAGTACGTGCAGACAGCAAACCCCAGCCACAAGCCCAAGACAGCAAGCAGCTTGGTTTTGTGGAAGGGATTCGCCGACGAGCTCTCGAAGATCGCCATGACGACACCAGGACACATCACAGCCATGGCCCGACCCAAGCCCATAAAGATGGGGCGAACCTCCATGCCCCGTGACACGCCGCCGCCGACTCCGATGACAGACGCACTCTCGAGCACCAAGATCACACCCCCGCCGCCCGTGACGGCAGGCTGAAGGAGAAGAAGATGCACACCAAGCTGGCAGGCCGGCTTCCGCTCCAGGAGATGATCGCACAGCACATCGAGTCCGCTCGAGTGAAGCTGGCGGCTGCCGAGGGGAAGGAAGAGAAGAAGAAGGACGAGAAGGACGAGAAGAAGGTCGAGAAGCTCGTGAAGTACGAGAAGCGCGAGCACGGCGGCAAGATCCCGTCCGAGAAGGAAGAGGAGGCCGAGAAGTCTGCCTCCATCGACCCCTTCGACCCCGACTCCATCGAGAAGCTGGCTTCTGCCCTGGACATCGTGGCGGAGAAGCTCGCCGGCGACTCCATCGAGCTCGGCGCCGAGAAGAAGCAGGGTGGCGAGGTCCTGCCGACCCAGACGCCGACCTCCGGCAAGCAGCCCTACACCGGGGCCAAGGCCAAGACCCAGATCCCGCAGAGCACCCCCGAGAAGAAGACCTCGGACGCAGGCCCTGCCGCCACCGCCGTCGAGACGAACGACAAGCGCGCCCCGGGCGGGACGGGTGCCAAGTACCCGGCCAAGGGCGTCCTCAAGACCGCCGGCCAGACGGTGCTCGAGATGATCCAGGCCAAGAGGGCCGAGGCTGCCGGCGAGGCCGTGCTGGTCCCGGAGAAGACCGCCGGCGCCATCGACTACGTCCTCGAGAAGATCAAGGCCGCCGAGTTCATCGGTGGCGGCACGACCCTCGACAGCGCCGCGGAGAAGGGCCCGAAGCCGCCCTCGAATCCCGGCCGCCAGCTCATCGCCACCAACGCTTCGCCGGCCAAGGCCACGAAGCGCGAGGCCAAGGCTCCCCGCAAGCCGGAGCTGGCCCAGGTGCTGAAGGAGCCGGCCCTCACCTCTTCGACCGACAACACGGTCAACCAGAACCTGCGGAACGCCTCCAAGGGTGGCGTGAAGATCGCAGCGGCGAAGGCCTACCTGCGGAAGATCGCAGAGGAGGGCTGCAAGTGTGACGGTGGGGGTTCCTGCCGGCACTGCAAGCTCGCCATGGCCGTCGAGGCCAAGAAGGCCTCGTAGTACCTCGAGCGGAGCAAGGAGAACGTCATGCGGAAGCTGAGCAACGTCGATGTCGGTCAGATGATGAAGCTGGCCGCCACCAACCTCCGGGCCCTCTCGGAGGAGAACCAGGGGCTTCGTGAGAAGGTCGCGGAGTTCGAGAAGAAGGAGCAGGCCGAGACCATCGCTCACCTGATGGAGGAAAAGGGCCTCGAGCCCGAAGCCTCCTTCCAGGAGAAGGTGGCTGGTCTGCTCAAGCGGGACGACCTCGAGGTCGTCAAGCAGGCCGTTGGCCTGTCGGCACCCCAGATGAAGCTCGCCTCGGTCCATGATGATGGGACCATCGAGGTCGAGGGTGGGGCGCATGACGAGGACGGCGGTTCCGCGGCGGCAGGCTTCGCCGCGGCCCTGGCCTCCGCCTAGCAGTTCAACCAGTACTCAACGCCACCCTTCAAGGAATAGGAGACGACAACCATGGCCGGACCGAACTTCGAGCTCATCACCGAGCTCCAGACCCTGACCCGCCGCGACTTCACCGTCGCGGATTCCACCATCCTCAGCCCAGTGGCACCCCTCCCTCTCGTCGACGGCGAGTGGCTCGAGCTGAACTCGAGCTACCAGCTGGCGCGCGGAGCCACGGGCGTCGCCACCAGCATGCTCACCTTCCCGGTGCACACCGAGCGCGGTCGGTACGACACGCAGGCCATCGGCAAGGTCAACGTGCTGATGCTCGGCATGTACGAGGCCGAGACCCAGGTCATGCTGTCGTCGGGCATCGTGCTCGGCGAGGGCCTGATCGTGAACAACCTCAGCTCGGGGGCTCACATCGGCCGCCGCGGCATCGTCGAGCAGGGCTCCTCCACCGGAGGTCAGCTGGTCGTGGGGTACGCGACCAAGCTGCCTTCCACCAACGGCGGGAAGCTCCGCTTCGTCCACTTCGGGAACGCGCTCGTGTAGTAGGGCGCCCTACAAGGAAAAGGAGACAAGACCATGAGCGCCACTGCCGTCCCAGCCAAGGTCCTCAACGACCTCTTCTTCGAGAAGATCGGGTCCACCGAGGGCAAGGACAAGATCGCCGAGTTCGGAGGCACGTACATCCGCGACCGCCTCCGTGAGGTCAGCTTCGCCCGCAAGATCATCCCGCCGACCCCCGTCCAGCGCAGCGAGCTCCAGCGCTCGGTGAACCACGACACGCTCGTCAAGATCGTGGACATCGAGCCGAACTCGAAGGCGATGAGCCTGACCTTCCGCGGTCAGCCCACCGCCCGCTTCATCCGCGCCCCGCGCTTCGAGATCCCCTTCTTCACCATCTCCTCGGAGAAGTTCGAGAAGACGGAGCAGGAGCTCCTGGCGTACGAGATGCCCATCACCAAGATCATCGAGGAGAACTCGGTGAAGGACATCCAGGCCATCGAGGACCGCCAGTTCCTCATCTACGTCGAGGCCTGCGTCCAGGCGGCGCAGCTCGCCATCAACGGCGGCTCCGCCGTCGGCTTCCGCACCGGTTCCGGCGCGGCGACCTACAACGCCCTGCTCAAGGCGTCGGTGATCAAGGGTGCCGGCGCCGTCACCGAGAACGCCGTGACCTTCACCACGACCGCTCTCCAGAAGAACGACTTCGTCAAGCTGAAGCAGCTCCTGCACCGGAAGTTCCTCCGGGCGGAGCGGCTCCTGATGACGGAGCCGGAGTACGACACCCTCTCGACCTGGACCATGACCGAGGTCTGGAACATCGCTGCCGAGACGGCGACCGAGGGCTGGAAGAGCAACACCGTGGTGGGCCTGAAGATCATCCGGACCATCAAGACCAACATCCTCCGCGAGGGCAACGTCTACTGCTTCACCGCCCCCGAGTTCTTCGGCCGGTTCTACATCCTGAACCAGACGAAGTTCTACATCGACAAGATCGCCAACCTCATCACCTGGCAGTCGTGGGAGGACATCGGCATGGGCTTCGGCAACGTGGCCGCCGTCGTCAAGCTCGAGCTGTACGGCGGGTCGGTGACCCCCGGCCAGACGGACTCCAACTACGCCAACGTCCTGCCGATGGACGAGGACCAGCTGAACCCGGTCAACAACCTGGCCGACGCCGGGACGACGTATCCCCAGGTCGACCAATTTTGACAGGCGGCTAGCTCTCTGCTAGATTAGAAGCTCCTGGGTCCGCCCAGGAGCTTCTTCTCTTTCAGGGAGCCCGCATGAAGTGCAACGGTAGGACCTGCAACAACGAAGCTCTTTCCGGAGCGAAGGCATGTCAGCGATGCCGCGACTGGCGTCGAAAGTGGAAGAAGAAGTACCGAGAAGAGCGGCCCGCATCTTCCACTAAGAAGAGGGGTGAGAAGAAGTGCAGCAGGTCCGACTGCCAGAATGTTGCAGATGAGGGCTATCGTAGATGCAAGCGGTGCCGTGACCAGCAGAAGGAGTACGAGGACAGTGTTCGCCCTCAGTTGCGGGAGAGACACAACAAGCACTACCAGCAGGTGAAGGGGGAGACCTTCGCGCACTACGGCGGCCCGAAGTGCAAGTGCTGTGGGGAAGAGCACATCGAGTTCCTCAGCATCGACCACATCGAGGGAGATGGTGCTTCGCACCGAGCCACCACCAACGGGAGCGCCAGGAATGGGAAGAACCTCTACTACTGGCTCAAGAAGAACGGCTTCCCTCCCGGCTTCAGAGTTCTCTGCATGAACTGCAACTTCTCCCTTGGTCATCACGGATACTGCCCGCACGGAGACCTGAAACAGGTCTGCCGAGCTGGCCGTCCAAGAACGGTTCCCACACCCGCCGCTGTGGGGTAGCGTAGATTCGACCTTCCAGACACAAGGAGCCCTCATGGCCTACATCATTCGCCCTGCCTACGTCAGTGGTCCCCCGAGCGACGCCCAGCGCACCCACTCGAAGTTCACGGAGGAGCCCGTCATCGGCGCCTTCCACGTGAGGCGCGGCTCCTTCCTCACGCTGGAGGACGACCAGTACGAGTCCTCCATCCAGGAGATCAAGACCCTCCTCGAGGCCGAAGCCATCACCGTGGAGAGGGTGGGCGAGCCGGCTCCCATCGACATCGAGGCCGAGAACAAGAAGATCGCTGAGCAGCACAAGGCTGACGCCAAGCGTGAGGCTGCCGCCAGGGCTGAGGCCGCCAAGCAGAAGGAGAAGGACGAGGCCTTCGCTGCCCAGGCCCCCGAGGCCGAGCCGGCTCAGGAAGAGACCTTCCAGGAGTCCGGGGCCGCCCCACAGGAGTTCGACGCCCCGACCCCCGCCAGCAAGAGGAAGGGTCGGAAGTAGCCATGAGGGTCTACAACCTCACGAGTGATCCACTCGCCTTCCGCAGCAAGGTCATCCCGGCCAATGGCGGGAGCGTCGAGGTCCTAGAGCTCGACCTCTTTATCCCGGCCCGGGAGAAGGCCCTGTCACAGGCTGGCGTCATCTCCTTCGGATCTCTGCCCAGCACCTGGCGCCCGAAGGTCGTCCCACCTCCCAAGATGACAAAGGCGGCTCCCAAGCCGGCGGCCAAGCCGGTCGAGGAGAAGGTCTTCGCCGAGCCGGCAGTGGCGGCGGTCACGGAAGAGGAGAAGAAGCCGGAGCCGCAGTACCAGTCCACCGCGGAGAAGTTCAAGAGGCGGGGGTAGTCCGTGGCGATCACTGACGGGATTGACCCAGCACGACGCCCAGCAGAAGCCTCGACTGAGTTCGCGGATCTTCCTGCCGCGCAGATCAACCTCGAGAACTTCATCCAGCTGGTGCGGTCCTACATGCGGGACTACCCGGAGCTCAACCGGCTCATCGCCGGCGAGGAGAGCTCCAACCGTCAGATCGCCTGGGCCATCCTTGATGCCCTCGACGACTTCAACACCACCCCTCCCTTCACCCGCTTCGGTCTGAACGACTACCCCTCTCGGTCCCTCCTGCTGAGAGGCGTGGTCTGCACTCTGCTTGAGTCCATCGGACTCCTCCAGACGCGCAACCACCTCCAGTTCTCCGACGGCGGCATCACCGTCGGCGTGAACGACAAGACGCCATTCCTCCAAGCCTGGATCCAGCTCTTCCGGAACAGCTACGAGGACAAGAAGATGAAGATCAAGGTCGCCTACAACATCGAGTCGGCCTGGGGTGGCGGCATCCATTCCGAGTACCGCTTCATCAACAACTTCTACGGGGACTGGTGATGGCCAAGATCGCATCGGAGCAGCTCATGCACGGTGGGAAGGGCGACAAGAAGAAGCCCAGCGACTTCCCGTCCAAGTCCCTGAAGCAGGGCCGCAAGGTGGAGCGAGAGCACACCGACAACCCCCGTCTCGCCACCGAGATCGCCACGGACCACCTCACGGAGGACCCGATGTACTACAACAAGCTGAAGCTCATCGAGAAGAAGGCGTTCATCGACGAGCTCATGAAGATCGCCGCGGCGTTCAGGGGGTCATATCTGAAGAACCCGTTGGCCAGGGGCATCGCCAACGCGCATGGTGCCGGCATCGACGCCCTGGGCGGTATCAAGAACCTCCGCAAGGCACAAGCTGGTGCCAAGGCCGGAGCCGGTCTGACTCAGGCCGCCGCCGCTGCCTCCACGCCCATCCAGCCCGTCGCTCGGGCCGTCGCTCGTCCCCAGTAGGAGAACCACATGATCGTCAAGTCCTTTGCCAACCTGAACGACCTCGCGCTCTACATCACCGCGCAGGCGATCACCGTCGCCAAGACCGCCGCCATCTACTTCGATGCGGCCAGCGGCCATCACGTCATCGTCCACGCTCCGTAGTTCCCACACCTCTTCCTACCCAGTAGGCTGGGAGCCATGAACGCTGTGATGATGCGCGCCTTCAGGGATGAGCTCAGCAAGATCGCCGCCGTCGGTGGTCTTGCTGGAATGGATCCTGTTCGAGCTGGGGCCGGCATCGGAGCTCTGGCTGCCTTCGGCCTCCAGTACATGGCCAACAAGGCCCCCAAGGGCGGCAAGTCGGTGCAGCAAAAGATCTTCGAGAAGAAGGAGCAGGAGATCAACTACGACGCGAAGGTCTCCAAGAAGGAAGGGAAGAAGCCCTCCTTCTACGGCAAGGTGCAGAAGATCACCGCCAAGCCGATGTCGCAGCTCGCCACACTCGCCACCAAGCACCCAGTCCAGGCCGCCATTCCAGCAGCCATTCTCGGCGCCAATGCCGGCGCCATCGTCGCCAAGCACCTGTTCAAGTAGGAGAAGACCATGACCCCAGAGATGCAGCTGGCCCAGGCCCTCGGTGGCGCTCCCGACTCGACGAAGGAGAAGCTCGCCGAGGCCTTCGATGAGATGTCCGTCGAGGGTCTCGAGGGCATCCTGAAGACCGCGCTCTCCGCCAAGACCATCGGCACTGCCTTCGGGAAGCGGGTGAAGCAGGTCGCGGAGGCGCAGAGCCCCGCCACCAAGAGCGCGCTGAGGAGCGGTGGTCTGAAGGAGTGGAAGGCAGGCAAGGACGTCGGCAAGCAGGTAGCAAACGCCCATCCTCAGTACGCTTCCTGGGGAGATCGCAACCCGGTCCGCAGACTTGCGGCATCGTTCCATGCGGGAGGCGAGATAGCGAAGGGTGCTTCCGTCTCCAACACCGCCGCGCTCGTCGCCGACGGCGTCGGCCGGCTGATGGCCAAGCAGGCCACTCTTCTCGGCGCCGGCCTTCGCATGGCCACTCGTACTCCGATGGCGACTCGCGCCATGGTGGGTGCGGGTGTGGGCGCTGCCGGCGGTGCGGTGAAGCACATGACCTCCAACAACCCCAACTCCACGCTCGGTGGCAGCATGCTCGGTGGTGCGGCTCTCGGTGCCGGCGCCGGAGCGGCCGCCAAGGCTGGCGCCAAGGCGCTCCTCGGCAGCGGTCGCAAGATGGTGAACGGGGTGGCCGCGACGGGAGCGGGTCGTTTCCAGACCACCGGCGCCGGGGCCTATGCCCGCAAGGCGCTGGGCGAGGCCAACAAGTCGGCCACCACGGCCGCCACCAAGGCCGGCACCACCGGCCGGCAACTCGCCCTGAAGCCGCCGGTCGCGGCCACTCCCTAGCCGAGGCTGTCATGAGAGGTAGCACGTGGCCACTCGCCTCCCTCTCGACGCCAACGTCGTAGGCTACTGGGGCTTCGACGAGGCAAACGAGACCGACTACGGCATCGATGAGAGCAGCTACGGTCGGAACCTGACGATCGTATCTGCCCCCTCTGTTCTCCCTTCTCGCGTCAACAACGGTCGGCAGTTCAACGGCTCCAGCACCAATGCGTACCCAGACTCCCCCGCGCCCTTCCGGCTGGTGGGGGACATGACCATTGTCGTCTGGCCCATCCTCGACCAGGTGAACAGCTCGGGCTCCCTCCTGCGCTGTCTGCTCGAGTGCTCGAGCGCCACGGACAACATCCTCTACTCGCTCTACGTCTCGAGCGGCGGCGAGATCATCTATCGGCACGAGTACGGCGCCAAGCTTGTGGTGGAGTTCAAGACGGCAGCAGGAACGGTGAGAGCCGGTCGCTACTATTCGGTTGCTCTACAAAGGGCAGCCAACATCCTCTGCCTCTTCCTCGACAACAAGCTCTGTGCCTGGGCTTCTTGCACGGTGAACGGCGTTTCGCAGTCTCCGCTGCTGGCCGTGCAGGCCCCGGACGGCGGGCCGACGGCGCTCTTGAAGGTGGGCAAGAGCGACCGCCTCGTCGACAACGGCTGGTGGCAGGGGATGGTGGATGAGCTCTCCATTCACGACGTGGCGAGGTCGTACAACCCCTACCTCCGCTCCATCTACTTCCGCCTCACCCTCTACTCGAACTTCTTCCGCCTCACTGCCTACAACAACGTGAAGAGCGTGGGCGCCGCGGAGATGGGTGGCGGCTCGAGGTGGTGGACCTACGAGCGTGATGGCTCTCTCTACGCGGTGCGAGAGAATACTCTTGGCCTCTTCAGCCCGGAGGTGCAGATCACCTCGGGTGGTCCGGCCGCCACTGGAGCGATCAACCCAGGTGGGACGGAGAAGCCAGAGCTTATCTACGACGCGGCGACAGACAGTTTGGTCGTGGCCTTCCTCTCGTCTGGTAAGGTCTACAAGATGACCGCCGGCGTTGGAGACGTACCAACCACTCAGACAATGCCCTACCTTGCCGAGTCTTCGACGGTGGTGAAGGTCCATCCTCGTCAGACGAGTGAAGGTGTTCGTCTTGGGGTTGGGGGAGGGCTGAAGGGCCTCGAGGATTCGGGCTACATCACTCGCACCCCACTCAAGGGCTCCTACGCAGATTCGGCGCAAGCAGCAGTCGGAGGCGAGCCCTCCTTGAGATCTTACGAGAAGGGCAACCCAGACTCACTGAGCGATGCGTACACTGCTCCGGTGATTGCCTTCACGGGCAGCCCCAGCTTCGGCATCCGCATCAGTGGCACCAACGCCTATGGCTACGCCGTCTACTCCCTTACTTCTGGGGTCGTCGCGTATCTTGGGGTCTCGACCTACGTCATCGAGAACCTGACGTCTCGTCACTTCTTCGCCATCTCGAGTCGACTCAACTACCGCAGCTACTTCGTACGCCCAATCACCGCTCTCGGTGCTCCTGCTATCACGGCGCGCTCCAACATCATCAGGGATATCCTCGGTGGGGTCGATAACTACTACCTCACCTATCCCGACTCCCTCGTCCTCAACAAGGACGGGGATCTCCCAGAGACTGTGATCGAGGGTGTCGGCAGTACGCCATCTCCCTTGGTGCCGGTTGTGACCATCAACCGAACCCCAGTGAAGGGCGCCTTCGGGGAGGCTGGGTTCAATGAGGGAGTCGGGCTCGGCCTCCACCTTCAGGTGACTTCCACCAACGCGGGCAACTTTGCCGTGTACACTCGCTCTCCTCCGCGATGGAGATACACGTGATCGAGATCCAAGAGCTCTCTCCAGAAGAGTCGGCATTCATCCTTGCGACCATGCGCAGGGCGTCCGATGGGGCGTCCTTCGGGTGCGCCATCAAGGGATTCTTCGACGTCGTCTGTCGCAACCCGGACGGGGATGTCGCCTGGGAGATCCATCAACCAAATCTCCAGACCGACTTCGGACGACGCGTGTGGGCGGAACGTCAGTACTCCTCCGGCCTTGGTATATTCACCAGCCCTGTAGGCGAAGTGGCGCTTTCGTCCAGGTACTGTCTGCTCGACCACTCTGGGCAGACTCAGATATCTACTGGCGTCGCGCCTACGATCGACAGCAACGCCATCACCAAGACTGTCAGCAACACCTTCGCGACTCCGGCGGCCAACAGGCAGCTGGCCGTTGTTGGGCTGGCTTCTACCACTTATGCTGTGGCCACCTTCGGAGCGACCGCCATCATGTGCTACTCCCTCATCAACCCGGTCAAGACGCAGACGACGATCCAGACGCTTGAGGTCTCGTACCGGCTCACCCTTCAGGCGGCGGTGTAGGCATGCGCGAGATCTTTGGGCAGGTCCGAATCGAACGCACCAGTCTCGGCGGTATCCGTGAACTCTTGGAGAAGGCCAACACCGTATTCAAGGCAGAGCTTTCGGAGTTGACTACTGGGTGGTGGAACGCGAACGTTGGTTCCCCCTACCTGTACCCCTTCGCCTGGCCGTGGAGGGCGCACCCCTCTATCGCCGCAGGGGCTGTCCTCGCTTCACCAGTCAGACACAGCTTCCTGGGGGCGGACACTGCCTACGGGTACCCTGGGTACAACTTGCAGACAAACATCGCGGTCAACACGGATCTCGGCCGGATGCGCGTCGCCAGCACCGTCGCGGTATCTCTTGTGCAAGCGACTGCGTCGTTCGTGTTCTCTGGCATTGGTATTGCGCACAACCAGGGACGCTCCGCCGGCTTCAACAGTTGGTGGTGCCACAACAACATGGTGTCGTTGACAGACCTGGGTATTCAGCAGATCGGCGTTCCGTACTTGCACCCGGTGGCTGGGTGCACCGTCACCACGTCGGTGGGGCTGTCCTATGTTACACTGCCAACGCAGGTGCTCACCACTATCAGCACCGCGGGCATGTATACCCACCCGCACCTCCTCACGATCCTCCGCATCGAGACTGGAGCGGACCGCGGGCAGTACTATGTCCAGCACTTCGACAGGCCCAACAACCGGCTCTACCTCCAGACGATGACGGGCCAGAAGTTCGTGGCGCAGGCCAGCAACACTGGCCTCGCGGGCAACATGTCTCAGCGGCCCGCTTTCTTCAACGAGACCAGCGTCCTCTGGGCGTCTGCTGGCCGCATCGACCTCGATGGCGTCTTCGACCCGGGCGAGTCACGCAACTCGTACGTGTTCAAGGTCCAGTTCGAGAAGAGCGGCTCCCCGTCTCCGAACAGCGAGGAGCAGCGAGGTAGCTACTGGTTCTCTTTGCGGCCTTGGCTGTGGGGGACTGGTAACTACGAGTCATCTACCAACTACGGGGCGGAGGACAACGGTACCGCGTCTCATCGCCTGGTCTACGGGTCGATCGTCACAGAAGGTGGTTTCCATTTCAACGTGAGCGGCGGCGTTACCACGGCCTCCATCTCCACCGGAATCGGGCTCGACAAGACAACTCAGCGCCTCTGGCTCGCACACGGAGACAAGACGAACACCGGATCTCCTGCGAGCATCGGCTACTGGAATTACAAGAGCCCCGAGACGTTGAGGGAGGTGGCCACCAACGTCGGCACCCCGAACGATCCTCTTCCCACTCCCTTCGCCATCCCCGTCGACTCTGTGCCTTGCGGGTGCGAGATCGGTAGCGATGGGACGGCCTACTTCCCGCTCTACCATGTCACGGACAACACGAAGAACGGCGTGCTGGCCATCAAGCGCGACCTGTCTTACGTGTTCCTCACGGGTGCCACGATGGGGACGACTGGCGGGTACGCTCCCACCGGCCTGGTGATCGACAAGACCCGCTTCCGCTCCGGCACCGCCGGCGACGCGACCTCGACGGCCGTGGGCCACATCACTTCGGCCACAGGCACCTTCGCCGCACAGGACGTCGGGCGCTGCGTCAAGCTCGTCGGCAACACCCAGGACAACGGAACTTACCTCATCTCGGTGATCAACGGCGCCACCGACGTCACGGTCACGACTCTCGCCGGCGCTGCCGTCTCCTTCACGGGAGGGAGTGGAGGCACCTACTCCGTCGGCGACCGGGTCTATATGTTCACGTCGACCGACACGGCGTGGAACGCCAACAAGATGTCGTTCCTGGACTCGCTCTCGCTCACGCAGCGGTTTACCAAGACCGTGACGATGACGAATGGGACAACCATCGCGCCATACTACCTCGGCAGCACGCCCTCTGCCTGTGTGGATCCTCTCAACGGCAACGTCTTCTGGTACTCCACCGACGTGGCTGGCCGTCTCAACAAGTTCGTGGTCGCCACGGGCCTTGTGGAACAGAGGCCTCTCACCGACTTCGCCGTGCAGGTTCCCGGGTCCAACGCCAACCCGACGGCGCCGACTATCGCGTACTCGGTGGCGGTCAACACCAACACCTACTTCCGTGAGCTCTGGGTCGGTACAGACCAGGGGCAGTTCAAGTTCAACCCCGACACCTTCTCGGCGCAGCTCTACCGATACTTCGGGCAGGGCGGTACGGGCACCTACGCCAAGGCGGACGGCAAGCTCGCCCTCGACGGATCCGATCCGTGGGCTGGGTATACCACCGTCCCGAAGATCAGGCAGTTCATGTTTGCCCCTGATGGGCAAGTCTACTGTTCGATGCAGTCTATCGCCCAGTCGGTGTACTCGCATCTCATCCACCTCAACAGGGAAATGGACTGCTTCGAGATCGGCGGCTTCCATACTGCCGAGTATCCGACGTACTGGAGCGGGACGTATCCCAACCTCCCTACCATGTTGTACTTCATGGACGGGTATGGCGGCTTCGTCTGGTACAACCCGGCTCGCAACCTGGGCGCAGGTTCGCCGGGGCTGGTCGTTACGCACGTCGGTGCCGTGCATTACCAGTGGACGGGCAGCGCCTGGGTTCCTCGTGAAGTAATCCGTGGCTCCGTCCCAGACTCGACCAGCTCTCCTGGGTGCCTCACCAAGCCTCTGCACACCGGTCTTGAAGATCTCCTCTACGGCGTGAAGATCAAGTTCACTCGCCAGGCCGGTGTGGGCGGAGAGAACACGGACTTCATTGGGCGCATCGGACAGCTCGGTACGGCCAAGAATGACGGAGCCACTATCCTCGGCGCTGGGAGCTTCGGTGGTTCTGGGTTCTCGTCGCTCAGCTTCATCACCTCCGACAAGGGTCGGTACTACCTCCGAATCGAGAGCGGTGCGGATCAGGGTGTCTACGTCATCTCCGCGGTGACGAACGACACTCTCCTCACTCTCCAGAACTTCAATGGGGTGGCGCTCACAGCCAATGCCTCCGCCGGTACCCTCCAGTACACGATCTGGGACATCGGCGCCGGTTCGACTGTCGGTCCGGAGAATTGCACCTTCACTGCCTGCACTGGGTATGCGAAGGACAACACTCAGGACATCACAGGTCTCATGTACGAGGCCTACATGGCGAAGACTCTTCTCTCAGAGCAGGAGGAGCCGATCAAGTTCGCCATGGATGTCGTTCCCCACACCGGGTCCGGCACCGCTCAAGTCTTCACGGAGTCGTACGCTGCTGCGAACCCCAACTTCTCTGCCGCCAAGCCGGCGCATCTGGCGCTTCCTGGCTCTCCGGCCACTGATGGGAATCACCTGCTCGATGGCTGCATCGCTCGGGCTCTCGACGGCGTTGGCAACCATGCCAGTATCGCCGTCCCTGGTGCGATGATCGGAGGTACCGTCGTCAACTCTGCCGCTTGGGCTGGTACGGTGGATGTCGGTGTCGATGTGGAGGTTGGGTCGATCATCATTCGAGCCCGCTCCAATGTCGCCAACAACGTTTCTAACTGGGTGTACCCGGTCTCGGGAGCGACGGCGGGGGGCGGGCTGCTGGGGCTTCTCCTCAGCGCCGCCAGCGCTGGTGGTACTCCTGCGGCGTCGACCTCGGTTCGCACCAGTGGTATCTCCAACATCACTGCTACGTCCGGCAGCTCTACCGTCTCGGTGAGTTCAGGGGACTTCCTCGGCAGCTCTGTGGCTTCTGCCTCTGATGGAGAGACGAATTCTGGCTCCTACGGCGTCAATGTCTTCGTCTCTGCGGCCGGGCGCTTCACCGGGCACGCGGGGAAGGCACTCAAGATCACCTCGGGGGGAGATGCTGGGTCCTATCGCATCGTCTCCGTCAACGGCGACGGGTCTCAAGCGACGATCCGCAACCTCGACCAGACGGCGAAGACCTTCTCCTCGGCGGCCACCGGCCTCTCCTTCGCGGTGCATGACAGTGTCACCGAGGAGGATCTGATCTGCATCCCGAGCTTGGCGGTGCCAACGTACCAATACGTCGTGGAGCGGCTGCTCACCACGACTACGGCGCAGATCCGTCACGTCCCTGGTACCACTTCTACCAGCCAGAACTGGCAGTGCGTGAAGCCGACCTGGAACGTGGTGAAGCGCCTGTCCTATTCCGGAACGGCTACCCCTCCTGACGTTGCCAACAACGGCACGTTCGTCAGTCTGGATGGCAAGGAGAACTTCGGCCAGCGCACCCTCTTCATCAACCAGCACTACTGGCAAAGTGATGTGAAGGTGGTGTTTGACCTGTCCGATCTCCCTTCTGCGGCACGGACGGCTCGTTGGTGGAAGTTCGCAGTGACCGGTAGATCCACCAACCTCGGCGGGGCGAACCCCATCACCTCGGTCGACTCCGTCGAGATGTTCGACACGAACGGGAAGCGGTTGTTCATGACCGACTACAATCGGTTGGACGCCGTCACGGCCCAGCCGAACTTCCTCAGTGCCAACATCAACCGGGTGGACTTCATCCAGGCGAAGCAGGACGCCTCTCCCCAGTATGCCTGGGCGAACGGGACGGCCATTCTCGGAGGTACCTACGGCGATACCGTCACCCTCACCGGGGCCAACAAGTTCCTTGGCTTCCAGGTCCGGCCGAAGGGGACCAACGGGACCTCCAACGGGACGAGCACCTTCACGGCAGGCGGAGGGGATCCTCCCTTCCTGACTTCCGACGTCGGACGTTTCCTCGTTATCGCCAGTGGTGTGAACAACAACGCCGTCTTCCGCATCGCTTCGTGGGTCTCTGGGACGCAGGTGACGGTGACTTCTCCTGCCGGCAATGCCGCTACCGTCGGGGCGGACACGGCGGTCTCCTTCTCGGTGCACGATGGCATCAACGCAGGCGGCACTGTCCCGGACTACCTTGTAATCATGTCGGGAGGAAACCAGGCTGGTCTCTTCGAGATGAGCATCCTCACCATCTCGGATGACATGAAGACGATCACGGTCAGCGAGAAGCAGTGGCGCAGCGCCTCTGGTCAGAACTGGGAGATCCGCCGTCGCTGCGTCGAGAACCGAACCACCACTACCGGCCTTGACGCCACCAACGTCGCTCGCCTGCTCTTCTCGGAGCACATGTACCCGCAGCAGTCCGGAGATGTGTGCCAGGACATCAAGGGCTTCGTGAAGTTCTGGCCTGCGGACGTCGGTGGAACGAACCTCACGGCGGGAGTGGCCGTCGCCGCCGGCAACCACTTCCAGGCGGCGGCGGCGATCTTCACTGCCGACGACGTGGGTCGCGTCCTCACCATCACAGGAGGCACCGCCAACAAGGGCGCCTACAAGATCGCTTCCATCGTCACGGGCACGGAGGTGACCCTTGTGAACGTATTCACGGGAGCGACTCCGACGTTCTCGAGTGAGTCCTCGCTCACCTACACAATCAAGGGAGAGCGTCGCCACCGCTTCAGCCGTTACACGACCGCCCTGAGGCAGTAGTGACCGTTTCGTCCATCAGCCAGGTGACGCAAGAGGGGTATGCTGAGTACCTCTCTTCGTTCGCCAAGAGCGGGGTTCTGTACCTCGCCTGGACCACTCAAGGTTCTGGGGTGAACAGAATCCTTCAGTGGAAGCCCCATACCAGCGGGGACTTCACCGAAGTGGCCGGCGCAACTCAGGCAGCCTTTCACGATGTTGCGACGATCTACGTGCCGGCCACCGACGCCGTCGTAGCTCTCTTCGACGTCGGCGGCACCGACCTCTATGTGGCCCGGTTCAACGCGACAACAGGAGTTACCCTCTCCTCGCCTACCCGTCTCGGCCCAGGCATAAAGCCTTCGATGCTCTACCGTGGTGGGGTGTCGGGGTCCATTCTCGAGGTGGTGTACGGCAACGCGCGGCTGCCGCAGGTTTACTTGAGAGAGAGCTTGGATGGCGGCGTGACCTGGAGTGGCGAGCGCCCTGTGCTGTCCAACTACGTTCGCAACACTGTGGATGTCGCGGCGGTGCACTTCGACGACACGCATGTCTCTATCCTCCAGCTGGGTAACGATGCAAGACCGATGCTGGAAACGGGGGCATACACGCGCACCAGGCCTGTGGCGGGAATTCTGAAACACCCAACCCTGCCCAGTCAGTTCTACGTCGTGGAAGGGAGCAACCGTGGTACCAGACTCGCTGACTATGTACGTGGATCCGTTCTGGGGGGTGGTCTCAAGTACCTCGACGGTGACCGGTATGGTGCGGATGACGGTCTCGGTCCCATCAGCTTGTTCAGTGGTGCTGGCCTCACTCCCAGCATTGTCACCGCGCAAGTGGCGGGCTCAGCTCTTGGAGACGTCGTTGGGACGGCGCAAGCCGCGGACTTGGCACTTGGGCCGACCTACCTCTACGCGGCGCTCTACTCCGATGCAGTCGCCGATCAGGGCACGCTCTACGTTGCGCCCATCGCCGGGGGATCATCGGGGACTCCCCTCACAGGCCTCGCGGCAGTACACGCGGTCTCGGTGAGCAACGGTGCCCTCTTTGTCGCCACGCTAGAAGGCACGCAAGAGAAGCTCCGCATCTATACGGAGAATGGCCTCACCCCCAGCTTGCAGGCAACACACAAGCTACCTGCTCGAGCTAACAAGCTCCTGGCGGTGATGTCCTCTCCGTCGGTCGGGTACGTCTACGTCTCGATGGTGGACCGCTTCAACGTCTATCGGGTGGACGGACTCACTAACCCGATCCGCATGGTGATGACGACCATAGCATTGAGCCACGGCTCCTTCTTCGAGGCCAAGGTACTCTCCACAGGAAACATTCTCGTGGCGATGGGGGATGGGGGCATCCTCGCACTGACCCCCGACGGAGGCGTCATCTCCGAGACGGTGCTCACCGGAAAGATGGCTCCACCCTGGGTGGCGGGCAAAGTCTATGCGCTCAACGACATCGTGGCTCCCACAACAGGCTCTCCCTACGCACAGTACCGGAAGTATTTCCGCTGCTCAGTGGGCGGCACGAGCTACGTAACCGAGCCGCCCTGGGCCCCAAGTGGAAACGTCGTGGACAACACCGTTACTTGGGTCGAGGTAGGGCCGGTCTCTGCCATCATCACCGGAATCGAGGTGGATGAGACCTCTGGAAAGATCTTCGCAGTAGGGGTGGTTGGAGGCCCCACAGGTACGGCTGGACGGATCTACTGCATCAGCGCCGTCGGCGTTGTTCCCTCCGCTTGAGCTCCTCCTATGCTCAGCTCCTTTCGCCCCCTATCATGGTGCTGCATGGCAGACGCCTACGTCACCCTTGCCGCAATCCAGCCTTCGGGCTCAACCCAGGTCGAGACCCCCCAGGAGTCGAAGACGCAGGGCGGCCGCACCATGAAGCAGGGCATCTTCGCTGAGAGGCGCAAGAACGCCGTCGACAGCACGTCCACGAAGCTCCCGGAGTAAGAGATGGCCATCGTCTACCCGTTCACCGCGCGCTACTTCGTCCGCTTCCGGCATTCGGATACGGCCCTCACTCCGACCTTCGCCTACTTCAAGAGGGCAGATACGCTCGTCGGAGTGACGTCTCCCACCATTCTCGAGGTGGGTGGCGGAACGTACTACTTCGACTACGTATTCACGGTCTCGACTGCCCCCGACATCGTCTTCGAGATCGATGGCGGTTCCTCCATTCCTACGGAGGAGGTGCGCTACGTCTCCGACACCATCTCCATCAAGGACCACTTCATCGACGAGCCCATCTCCCAGGTCGTCAACGACATCTGGGATGACGCCACGAACCGTGGGGCCGGGACGAAGGGTGAGTTCGTCGAGAGCATCGGCTTGCCCACGGACGCCTCCTCCGTCGCCTCGGTCTTCGGCAGGATGCTTCTCTCTCGAGAGGCCATCATGGGCCCGAGTGCGAACACCCTCACCCAGGTCTACTCACGCATCGGGGCACCCATCGGGGTCTCCATCTCTGCGGATCTTCAGACGGTGGACGGTCACATCACGTCGTCTACCAGCTCGACCGACGCCGCCATCACTGCTGCTCGGGTCAGCATCAAGGGCGCCGGCGATCGAGACATCACGCAGATCTACACCTTCGTCAGTCACTTCGACACGCAGATCGATGCGATGCAGGCCACCTTGGACCGTTCCATCGGGATGCTCCATGAGAACGCAGTTCTCGACAACTGCGTCTATGACCTGACGACCAACAACCTGCGCTCGGCCCGACTCCGCATCTACAACTCCGCTGCCAACGCGGTAGCCGCCAAGGCCCTGGGCACGGGCACTACCTACGACACCGGGAAGATCGGCCAACACTCCATCGTCGCAGAGTACTCTGGCGGCAGCATGACTCAGTACCTGGTGGTGCGAGAGGTCCCGGCGTAAGGGAGTCAGATGCTGGAAGTCACCAAGTTCTGGACTCGGTCCTTCGACCTCGATCGGATCGATCTCTTCTGGGAGATCGCCAACGTTCCCGGTCCACGCTCCGACGCAGACCAGCACGAGGTCTTGGCACACGAGGTGTTCGTTCTTCGGGCCGGGGACAGCCCAGGGGGTCCGTACGAGGTTCTTGGCGGACCGCTTGTGGACCAGTACTACTTCCGCGATGTGAAGGTGAACCTCCTTCACAAGTGGAGGCAGTACTTCTACAAGCTGCGGGTCGTGGATCGCCGGACGGGTGAGGTCAAGGAGTTCGGCCCCACTTCGTCCGGCGAGGATGCCCCAGACCTCATCGCCTCCGAGATCCAGCGCCAGGAGGACGTTCTCTTCAGAGAGTTCGTGGGGAGGAAGGGCTATCTCTTCATCGCTCGCACCTTCGGGCCTCGATGTTCTTGCTTCGACTCCACCATGGGCCGCGTCACCAGGTCGAACCACCGTCCTTGCTTCGGGACGGGCTGGTTGGGTGGTTACATGAGGCCCATCGAGGTCTTCGTGCAGCTCGACCCGAACCCGAAGAACGTTGCTGCCACCTCACTTCAACCGCAACAACAAAGCGATACCTCCGGACGGATGATCTCCTTCCCACCTGTCAACCCCAGGGACATACTGGTGGAGTCCGACAACCGGCGTTGGCGAGTCATCTCGGTTCGTCAGACACAGAGGTTGCGAGCCGTGGTGAGGCAGGAGCTTCAGCTCCACGAGATCCCTCGAGGAGATGTCGAGTACGACCTTCCAGTGAATGTGGACGAGAGGGTGGTCTCTTCTGGAGCTGACCGCAACTACACGAACCCTCAGAACGTCGAGAGCGGCAAGAGCTACGAAGACCTCCTCGCCGCATACGGACACCCCATTGGAACCCTCCGGTAACCTGCACCCCATCACGAAGCTCGCCTTCATCGACGAGCTCGAGAAGATCTCGCAAGAGGTCAAGCCTCAGGGACAGGGGAAGATCAAGAAGTTCGTCAAGAGCACCCTGGCCATCACGGCAGGGTCGACGGCTGCTGTAGGAGCCTTCATGGTTGGGGACATGCTGGCGAAGAAGCTCTTCGGAGCCAGCTGGAACAGTCTTCCGAAAGACGCCCGACACATGATCCTCACCGCCGCGGCGGGAGCCGCTGCGGTTGGTTCTGCCCACTACGTGAAGCGTCTCGCCGAGGAGCGAGAGAAGTATATGCGCGCATGAGCGTTCGAGTTCCATCCGGGCTTCCACAGCCCCAGGGCGTCAGCGAGGATCCTCTCTCGCAGTACACTCGTGTCTTCACGAAGTTCCTTCAGCTCGTCTTCGCGAGCTTCGCTAAGGGGAACTACCAGTGGTCCTCGGACTCCGAGACCTCCGACATCATCATCCAGGGCGAAGGCACGATGGCCCTCGAGGTGGTGGAGAAACGCCCCTCCATCATAGTTTCCAGAGGGCCTGTCGCCTTCACCAACGTTGCCATCGACCAATTCGCTGGCCCTCTCCTGGACGCCAAGACAGGGCGCATCACCCTGAACTACGACCCGGCCACCGGCAGTCGTCGGCACACAGACCTTCTCGCATCCACGATGACCTACAACTGCCTCTCTTCTGAGGGTCTCGAGGCCCAGCGCCTTGCCTGGATCTGTGCCTACGCGACGAGGGCCTTGAAGCGCTCTCTCATGCAGGTTGGTATCCACCGTGTGGGCGAAGATATCCAGGTGGGGGCGGAGAGCGCACCTGGCGCCATCGTGCAGCCGGATACGACCGAGATCATCATGGTCTCTGTCTCCGTTCCGTTCTTCTTCCAGCAGACCTGGACGGTCGAGCCTGAAGACAAAACGCTTCTCAATCAGGTGTCCATCGCTCTAAGGTCCGAGGTGGGCCTCCCGGAGTCACCACAGCCGGTCATCCGCGGGCCAGGGATGAATGGACAACTCCTGATGGGCGCGCAGTCTGTCCGCATTGATGAAATCCCAGGCCCAGTAGTGGGGCCGTAGAAAGCAGTAGGAGAAGGAGCCTGACATGGCGACTGGTGAGCTTCTGAGGCCCGGAGTCGAGGTCATCCAGCAGATTCGGAAGACCTCTCCGACCGTGCTTCGCCCGACGCTCGTCCCCTGTATCGTGGGACCTGCGTTCGAGGTCGTGAACGTCCTCAACACCGACGGCACGATCAACTCGAAGGCCAAGTACGGCGTCTACTCGCAGATCGGAAAGGCGATCTCCGAGAGCGCTTTCCCCGACCCGCGCGGCAACATCGCCGAGCTCGACTTCCTCGAGGACACCATCCGTCCTTACATGCTGCATGGTGGCTCTCTGAGCTACCTGCCCATGGTGAACGGGTCGGCCTTCCTGGCCACCCTTCACAAGTCCAGCAAGGCGGCCATTCGGACCGACATCTTCTCTGGGGTGTCGGGCAAGGACCTCAACGGCCTGGTGCTCACCCTCGCCTTCGACCTTCCTGCGATGTCCGACCACACCAACGACATCGCCATCACCTTCGTTGGTTCCGGTGGTGGCGGAACGGGTGTGCTCACTTCTCAGCAGTGTGCAGACCAGATCAACACCGCGGTGCGTGCAACGGTGGCCACCGTGGTCGGCGCCGCTCCCAATGACCGAGTGCAGATCGCGTCGCCCACCTACGGGGCGCTCTCCTCGGTCACCATCCGCCCAGGCACCGCCAACGTCCCGCTCCAGGTCGCCTACCTCGTCGCCGACGGCAACTACACCGAGCGCGTCGAGGGCTACGGCCTCCGTGGCCAGGACGACGTCAACAACGACACCATCACGCCGTGGATCGAGTTCTTCCGAGGCGAGTACTACGTTGGCCCGGCGGGGGCGGCCATCGCGGCCGCGTACCGTGCTCAGGCCGGCTCCATCGACCTCGAGACCGCCTCGTTCATCTCCGCCAAGGCTGCGGCTGTCACCTTCGCCGGTGGCAGTCCGACGGTGCCTCTCCTGGTCGGCGACTACGTCATTGCCGACGGCGTCCGCGTCGGCAGCGGCGAGGTGATGAAGGTCGAGACCAGCCGGTTCAAGATCGGCACCATCAACACCCTTCTCTCCACTGCCGACTCCGACGGCAACTACACCACCAAGGTGTACGACATGGTCCAGGTTGGGACCATCTACGACCAGACCCCGTTCGCCCCGACCTACACCTTCTTCATGGCGAACGACCTCGACTGGCGCCTCGCCACGGGTGCGCTGGCCGCCACGGTGACCGGTTCGGCCGTCTCCCCGACCGCTCCGACCGCAGCCGCCGTCGCCACCGTCGCCACTCCTGCCGGCCCGTACTCGCTCCAGGGCCTGGGGCTCCACTACACCGTCACCGTCAACGGCGTGGAGACCGAGGGGACCTTCACCTTCACGGCCGCCTCCTACGCTGACATGGATGCCGTGGTGGCTGCTCTCGGGTCCAACATCCCGGGCATCCTTCCCTCGAACGCCGCCGGTCAGCTCACGCTGACCACGCTGCTGACCGGGCAGCTCCAGGCCATCAAGGTCTGGGGCAACAGCACCTGCCGCTCGGTGCTGCTCTTCGCCTCCGACGTCACCGACGCGGGTACCGACACCCTCTACGCCGGCGGCACCGGCCTCTCGGGCAAGTACCTCACCTTCCAGTTCGACCAGAACCCGCACACCTACGAGGTGCTGGCCACCAGCAACTCGCTGGAAGAGCTCATCGCCGACATCAACCAGACGGTGGGTGCGACGGTGGCCGAGAAGTCGGGCAACTTCCTCAAGCTCACCTCGCCTCTCAAGGGCGTGGCAAGCCGGATCACCATCGTCGACACCGGTTCCGGCATGGCCGAGGACATCCTCGGGCTGACCGCCGGCTCGACCGACGGCTCGGGGCGCCCCTACCCCGACGCCTACTTGGACGACGCGCTGGTCCTCCACATCGGCTCGGAGGTCCTGCGTGACTCGGTCAAGGGCTACCCCCTCGACCAGGCCTACGACACCGGCACTCTCTACATCCAGTACAAGGCGCTCCGCAAGGACGTCTCGGCTGCGGCGGCGGACCCCAGCGTCATCCGCGTCTCCGACACCGACACCCTGCTGGCGGTGCTGGACCCCATCACCGAGGAGAACCCTCTCGCCCTCGGCATGTACCTCGCCATCCTGAACGCCCCCACCTTCGAGGTGAAGGGTCTCGGCATCGACGAGGTGACCGCCGCGGCGCCGGAAGGCACCTCGGTGGCCTGGTCCCGGGCCGCTGCCCTCCTCGAGGCCGAGGAGGTCTACGCCATCGCTCCTCTGACCCAGGACGAGACCGTCCAGAGCATGTGGATGACCCACTGCTCGGTCATGAGCGCGCCAGAGCAGGGTGGTGAGCGCATCGTCTTCCCCAACAAGAAGATGCCGACCAACAAGAACTCCTCGATCGCAGCTTCAGGGTCGGCAGCGAACAGCACCGCTTCGCCGAACCAGCTGCTCATCGACATGAACCCGTCCTCGGGTCTCGTGGCGCTGGGCCTCAACCCTGCCCAGCCCTTCACCGTGGCGCAGGGCGTCTACATCGAGGTCACGGTCTCGAGCGAGCTTCGCCGGTACAACGTCTCCAGCGTCTCCGGCTCGCTCATCAACCTGCGGACCACATTCACCACGGGGGAGAACACCGACGCCTTCTACTCGGATGTCTTCCTGAACGTCCCGGTGGTGAACAGCAGCTACTCGCTGAAGGTGCGCGGGGCCTCTCTCGTCATCCCGGGGTCCAGCCCGGAGATGTACGACTACTCGCTCATGAGCGAGACGGTCGCCGAGGCGAACGCCCTCTACGCCAACCGCCGCGTCTACGAGGTCTTCCCCGACACCGTGAAGCTCCAGGTCAGCGGCGTCGAGAAGTCCCTGCCGGGCTACTACGCCTCGGCAGCCATCGTCGGCATGGTGGCGGCGCAGCCCCCGCAGCAGGGCTTCACGAACTTCCCCATCACCGGCATGACCGGCGTGGTGGGAACCGAGAAGTTCACCAAGCGCCAGCTGAACGTGATGGCGGGTGGCGGCACCTACATCCTGATGCAGGAGGTTCCTGGCGGGTCCGTCTTCTGCCGGCACCAGGTCTCGACGGACCTCACCAGCGTCGAGACGCGGGAGCTCTCCATCACCAAGGTGGTCGACTTCTGCGCCAAGATCCTGCGCAACGGCGTCCGCCGGTTCATCGGGACCAGCAACGTGAACCCCCAGCTGCTCGACATGCTGGGTGCCACGGTGCACGCCATCCTGAAGTTCCTCGAGGAGACCGGCGTCATCAACGGCTCGAACATCAACAACCTGGTCCAGGACACGGCGAACCCGGACACCATCCTCGTCGATGTCACCCTGGACGTTCCGTACCCCTGCAACTACATCCGACTCACGCTGATGGTGTGAGCGGTCGAACGTCCACTGCAACTGAGGAGTTCACATGTCCAGCCTCACGTCTTGGAACCCCTACTCCCAGAAGGTCGACAATGCGTCGGCCCTCGGAGAGGGCAGGTTCGCCTCCGGCGCCTTCACCATGATCGCTGCCGGTCCTCCGCGTCTCGCCTCCATCGGCGGCAGCGCGGCGGCGGGCCTCGACCTCTCGAGTGGCACGTCGAACTGGGCCCTGCCCATCGGCGTGGTGCAGAACTTCAACCTGGCCCACAACAAGAGCTTCGCCCGCTTCTGGGAGCTCGGCAGTGAGCGGTCGTACTTCATCGCCGGCCGCACGCAGGCGCAGGCCGGGTTCAGCCGGGTGCTCTACAACGGGCCCTCGCTGCTCCGGATGATGTACGCCTTCTACCAGGACCTCCTGGCGCCGACGACCATCACCTCCTTCGGAGTGGACGCCAAGGTCCCGCTGTCGGTGGCGAACCAGCACAACGTGAAGATCCCGCCAGGGTTCGAGAACATCTACCTGAACCTGGCCTCGGACCTCTTCTCGCAGCCGTGCGGGCTCCTCTGCTACATGAAGGACTCGAACGAGACCACCCTCGGGGCCATCTACCTCGAGGAGACCTACCTGCCATCGCACAGCATCGCGACGGACGCCCAGGGCGTGGTCATCCAGGAGCAGGTCTCGCTCCAGCCCGAGCGGGCGGTCCCCATCGCTCTCAACAGCCTGGCCCTGGTCGACTCGACCCTGACCCAGGTCCTCAACGCCGTCACCGGCGTCTAGCGCACGCCCCAAAAGGGGTGAGGGCTAAGAAGAAGGGCTGGTTCCTCCGGGAGCTGGCCCTTCTGCTTTTGGGTGCCAGACGCGCCAGGGCTCGATTCTAGAGGGGCCGCGGCCGCCGGCGGCCGGGGAGGGAGCCTGGGGCTACTTCTCGTCGCCTGGGGGCCTTGGCTTGCGCGCCTTGGCCGTCTTGGTGAGGGACCGGACGCGGCCTGCCTGCTGCCGGCCCTTCTCGTCCTTCACCAGGTCGAACTCCACCGTGTCGCCCTGCGTCAAGGTCCGGTAGCCCTCCATCTCGATGTTCGAGTGGTGGACGAAGAGGTCCTTGTCATCCCCATCTGGGACGACGAAGCCGAAGCCCTTGATGCTGGAGAACCACTTGACCTTGCCGCGCACGAGGCCATTCTCCGTGCGCGGCAGGTCTGTGGGTAGGGGAAAGGCTAGGAGGGACGCTGCGCTGCCACCGGCATGAAGACCGGGGGAGACACCGGGCCGGTACCCGGTAGGGGGATGGGGTTCGGGATCTGGAGGGTGGCGGGCTCTGCGGCGGTCTTGGGAGGCTTGGGCAGCTCGGTGCTCCGCCGGCGGGCCACCTCCGCGGCGATGCGCTCCTTCTCCCCGGTCTGGAGGTCCGAGAGGGAGACCTTGATCTCCACCTTGTCGGCCCCCGGCTGGCGAAGGCCGTGGGGCAGGAGCCGGCGAAGAACGGCAAGGTGCTCGACGCACTCCGTGGCCTCCTGCTCGAGCCGGCCCAGGAGGCCAACGTTGCCGCAGTCGCCCAGGGTCAGGCGGTTGGTGGCGAGGTTGGTGAGAAGTGTGGCGACCCGGTCCATCTCGTTGCGGAGGTCGTGCAGGTCCTCCTTCATCTCGTACTTCTTCTCGACCCTCTCGACGTTGAGCGGAGCAGCGTCCTTCCACTCCGTCTTCAGCGGCGAGGGCTCCGCCTTCGCCTTCACGGCGACAGGAGAGGTAACGGCAGGGGCCGACTTCTTGGCCCCCTTGCCGGCCGCCGTCTTCTTCTCGGCGGCGCGCTGCTCCTTCGTCTTGGTCCGGTCGTACTGTCCACGAGGCATGTGGTTGGCTCCTGTGTGTGGGTAAAGCAACCACAGGTCTACCACGTCAGTCCGACACCCGCTTCAAGAACTGCTCGATGATGTAGCGGAGGACCTCGGACTTCGTGACCCGTCTCCCCATGCTCTTGGCGAGGCCCTTCCGGAGAGACTCGACCTTGATCGAGAGCTCTCGCGGAAGACGCAGGTCGTAGCGGTACCCGTCTCCTTGCTTCACTTCACGGGCTCCACGTTGTCCTGGCGCAGCTCTTCGATGGTGTGCTCCCCGAGCATCCAGAGGATGCCCTGGAGGAAGCCGAACCACATGAGGACGAGATCCGGCGCCCCCACCTCGACGAAGTGGAGGATCTGGTCGCAGACCCAGAGAGCGTGCTTCTTCACCAAGACGTGGTGCATCTCGACGTCGATGACAGCATCCGGCTCGAGCTTCTCCGCGACGAAGCCTTCTCGAGTGAGCTCCTCCTTGTACTTCTTCACGTCCCGGATGATCAGCTCCTCGGTCACTTCCGCTTCTCCGTCTTCGCGGGCTGCTTCTGCGTCCGCGCCTTGGGGGCCGCGTCGCTGGACCGCCCCTGGGAGGTGCTCGTGTTGCCGGCGTACCGCCTCGGCTTCATGCGCCACGCCTTCTTGATCTTGCGTCCGACTCCATCGAATCCAGGGGGCATTACGAACTCCTTAACTTCCTCAAAAGATCACTCGCCTTGATGGCGAACTCGTCGGGCCCAATGCCCAAGTCTCTTCCGTCTTCGCTGATGTGGTGGCCCCAGCGAAGAACGCCAGGAGCCTCTGCATCCTCGCGGACGAACTGTCCCACGAGCTTGATGATGCTCTTCATGTTGCGGACCTCGGCTCCGAGCTTCTTCACGCACTCGTACAGCCAGCCGTCTGCTTGGCCCTTCCTTCCCGCTGGGTGCTTCATCCCGCAGTGGGGACAGGCTGGTTGGGCCATCAGCGCTCCGTCGACGCCGGCATCGTGTCGCCGTAGCAGTAGGTACAGGCGCCATCCCCCTTGCGCGCCCAGGTGGTCATGTCGCGGCCACAGGTCTTGCAGACCATGATGACCTCCGGAGACGCTCGATGCTCTGCGATGGCCTCGGGCTCGTTCCACGGATGCTTGATCGGCTTGGGACGGCCGCAGAGGGGACAGGCCTTGTAGACCTTATCGTCCAGCCCCCAAGTCATGTCGCGCTTCTTCAGGACGTTATAGGCGACGAGGGTGGTGACGATGCGGTCCCACCCGTAGATGGTGATGGCTTCCATCATGTGGCCACCCTCGTAGATGTCCTTGATCTCCTTTTCAGAGAGGGGTGTTGGGATCGACATGCGTCTTCTCCTTGGCGTGCTTGATGAAGCGGAAGAAAGCGTCCAGCACTTCGGGCTCGAGGAAGATCTCGTTGGTCGTCTCGATGCCGTTCTCGGTGGTGAGGATGACGTGGTAGGGCCGGATCTCGACGTACACTCCATCTCCCAGGTAATCCTTCATGGCTTGGCCTCCTTGAGTGAGGGCGACGTGGCGCACTTCGGGCACGGCTTGAAGCCTGCCACCATCTCCTCCCCGGCGCTGTAGACCGGGCGCTTCCGCGTCCCGTTGCACTCCGGGCACCCCTGCTCTGCGGCGGGCTTGTGCCTAGCCGCGTCGGACAGCAGGGCCGACATTTGATTCCAGATGACCGCCCGGGTATCGGAGTCGGCGTCCTCGTCACCTACCAGCGGATCGTCGCCGTTCATCTTGAGGTAGGCCAGCGCCTTGTCGGCGTGCCTGTTGAGGAGGTCGATGGTCGCGCCGGGATCGTCCAGCAGTGAGCGCCAGGGCTCTGCGGGAGGGGCGGCGAGGAGCAGGTCTCGGAGCATGACCAACTCGGCCGCTTCGTTAGCGTTGCCTTGCGGGCCGTCATCCCAATACGAACGCAGCCGTTCGATAGTCGCCTCCACGCCCTCGTTCCACCCCGCGTCCTTGGCGTCGAGCAGTTCCCGCTGGCGGTCCACCTCATGCTTTAGCAGCCGCAGCGCCCCCACGGCCTCGGCCAGAGAGGACTCGGCGGCGAGGGCGCGGGCCTCTAGTCTATCAATCTCCTCGGTACGGATCTCCATCAGGGCCTTCACCTCGGCCTCCAGGCCTTCGCCGCCGACTGTGACAGGTGTTCCGCAGGTATCGCACCGTTCGTCGTTTGTTACGCGGGAAGGAGACAGACCCACCTTGCACTCAGGGCACCACCAGTCACCTCGTTTGCTGTCACTCACGGTAGGATCTCCTCAGGGTCTTCTTGGTCAGGCATCAGCAGTGCGTGAAGATCGTGGTCTCGCATGAAGAACAGGCACCGTCGAATCGCATCGTCCTCGTCGCCCGGGGAGTAGTCGCAGGAGTCTACCCACTCGATGTCGTGCATTGCGGCCGACACACACTCAAGCAGACTCTTGAAGGCCAGCCGCAGCGGGGTCTCCCCCTTTGGGCCGCGCCCGTGCATGTCTTCCATGAACTGGTTGACTCGTTGGTATGCGTAGTCGTAGCTGGATCCGCTCATGGCGTTCCTTTGTTCCTCTTCATGAGCTTCGGCTGCTTCGGCTTGGGGGGCTTCTTCGGCAGCCGAAGCTCGTAGAAGAGCGACGAGATGATGTTCACGATGGCAAGCTGGTCGGGCCGCACTTGCGGTAGGCAGGCGCAGATGAAGCAGAGGGTCTGTGCCTTCTCCCCCACGGGGTAGTCGATGACGAGCACCTCTGCCTTGCAGCTGCCGCAGATCCCTTCGTAGGACCCCTTGCCAGCCCAGATGTCGAAGCGCCTCACAGGGCGAGCTCCGTCTGCATGGTCTTGGGCTTTCTCTTCAGGCACTGCTTGCAGTCCACCCGAGCCCAGTTCTCCGTGAGTCGGGTGGAGGGCACCATCTTGTCGGAGCAGATGGGGCAGTTCATGATTCCCCAGTGGATCCTGCGAGGCATGAGGCGCATCGCCTCTTCCTTCGTGGGCTTGGTGTAGCCGTCCTCCTTGCCCAGTGTCCTGAACCCGAAGACGCGCAACCCCTTCTCCGACATCGCCAACAGCTCCTTCGACACCTGCTGTAGCTTCCCCTCTGCCTTCTCGTCGTCGGCCTCGACGAGAAGGCGCAGCGTGATGATGTGCTTCATGGGTCTCTCCCTTCGAGGGCGGCCAGTAGGCTAGTGGCTCGGAGATACGGTCCGCATGCCTTTGGGCCCAGCATGCATCGCAGTCCTATGTGGTGGGCAGCGAGTTCCTCCAGCGAACCGTAGGCCTCGGCCACTCGAAGATCTGCATCAGCGCATGCCTTCTCGACTCCGTGCTTCAGCATGTAATGCCCACCGTCGCGGTGGATGCGAGCCAGTAGGTTGTTGCGCTGCGCTTCAGCAGCCTTCATGGCGGAGAGGTTGGCTCCCCCCTTGTCCACGGTGGCCCACAGGAGATCCTTCTCCTGCTCCAGCCTCTCGGCCCTTACCTCTGCCGCGTGCATCTTTGTCGCGACCTCCTGGAAGTCGGCGGAGGCTTCAGCTCTGTCAGCTTCGGCCTCGGCGAGGCGCTGGTGGAGGGAGGCGATCTCGGCGTCCCGCTCGCAGATCTCGCACTTCCGACGCAGTCCTCCGTGCTCGCATTCGTCTCGACCGCTCACATGAACCCCTTGGGCCAGGCAGTGCCTGAGTGGACTTCCATCATCTTGAGGAACTTCGTCGACTCCTCTTCGGACATCCGCATCTCCTTCGCCGCGGCATAGACGGCGAGGTGGAGGGCATCCGAGTTGGTGTGCTGGATCAGCTGCTTGAGGACGAGGAGGAGGAACGCAGCCTGACGAGGATCGTGTGCCGTGCCTCGTTGAACAGAGTGCTGCTGCACCCCGCTCCGATCGCCAAGAAGTGGATGATTTCCTGCTTCTTCCAGTCGTCCGGCTCGGACAACACCAGCCCGCACCAGTAGCGACCGTCCTTCTCCAAGAGACTTGGGCATCCTCCTCTACCGTCCTTCCAGTGCTCAAAGGTTTGGTACTTGGCGCTGGCGAGAGGGCACGGTGCCCTCTTGCAGCAGTAGCCGCAGCCAACGCACGCTCCGGGTTTCATGTCTCACTCCTTGATCGGTGTGATGCGAACGCGGATGGCCTTGTAGCCCAGCTTCCTGTAGGCGCGCAGGGTCTCGGGCCACTTCTTCCAGTACTTCTTCCGGAAGTCGTCATCCATGGCGTTGTCGAAGAGCTTCTGCTGAGACTCCGCCTTCGAGAAGGAGAGGGTGGAGTGCATGAGGTAGCCTCTGCTCTGCTGCATGCACCACATGGCAGGGGGCTTACGGGCGGTCATGTTTCGCTCTCGTCGGCCACGTCGTTGAGGCTGTTGATCTCCGACTCCACACTGATCATGGTGTCGCAGATCATAGGAACCTCCACAGTGAGGTCCTGGTTGAAGCGCATCTTCAGCTCGTCCCCCACCTTCTTGAAGTACTCGACCTTCTTCTCGTACTCGAAGGCGGGGACGGCGTAGATGCCGCACAGGTTCCCGTTGGGCTCGGTCACACGGATGATTCGGACGTCCCTCAGCTTGCGAAGGATGTTGCAGCGTGCCTTGAGCCGCTCGACCTCCTCGCCCAAGACCCCCACCGCGGTTGCGGCTCGGAGTCCTGCATCCTTCCGCAGCTTCTCGGTGAGCGTCTTCTTGGGCTTCCTCTTGACCATCAGCTCCACCACCCGTCGGGCAGGGTGACCTCGAAGGCAGCGAAGAGATTCTTCCTGGCCTCCTCGATGGTGGGGCAGCTCGAGCTGATCTCGAAGGCCTGGTACTTCCCGGTCGGATCGGCCTGGCACAACGCGACGTAGCTCCAGTCGTGGTCGACCTTGTCCTGGATGATGAGGCCGATCCGCTTGTTCCCCTTCCACCACTCCTTCTCCTCGTGGAGCATCGGGTGGGAGCCGACCTGGTCGTTGTCGAAGATGAGGTGGAACTCTTCCTTCGTGATGCTGGTAGCCATGTCACATCCTCAGGTAGTTCGTGAAGGAGGTCCTCACGAGATCGGTCATCTCGTAGAAAAGGTCCTCCGGGTTGTCTCCGACGCGCACCCAGCGCTTCGGGCCCAACATGCGATCTGCCTCTGACGACGGCAGGGTGTTGCCCAGCAGCACCGTGCTCACCTTGATGCGCCGGCGAGAGGCGTCGACCACGTCCTGCCTCACCTGCTCTCGCAGCGCGAGATTCGACTGAACACCCATGCTCTGCGGGTTTCCATCCGAGACGATGAGTAGGTGCTTCATCCTTCCAGGCATCTGACCCAGCTTGCGTGTGGCAACTGGGACGGCGATGTGGAGTGGAGTGAGCCCCCAGGTTTCCGGGATGTGCTTCTTTGGAAGGTAGCCCTTGGTGGCATCCTCAAAGTCGAGGATCGCAGTCCCTCCGGTGGTGTCCCCCGAGAAGGCCCACACCTTGACGTTCGAGAAGGGGAACTTGGTGGCCACCGCGGCCACCTTCGCTGCCCTCGAGACCGTCATCCAGAGCTGCTGCATGGAGCCGCTCATGTCCAGCAGGATGATGAGGTCGAATCCCCTGGATGGCAGATCCTCGAGGAAGAACTCCATGTCCCCCTGGCCGTGGAGGAACTCGATGTACCTCTCGGGGTCGAGATGGGAACCTTCCTCGGACCTGGCGCGGGTGCGTTGGTCGATGAGCTTGATGAAGATGCGACGCAGCTCCGAGACGAGTTGAGAGTCCCGCTCTGACAGCTTGAACTCCTCCGCGTCGTGGGCAGGGATATGGATGAGCTTCGTCCGGTGCATCCCCTTCAGGAGATCCTGGTCAGGTGGGATCTCTCGCAAGGTGGAGGAGAGGCGCAGCACGATGCTCTGCACCTCTTCCGTAGTGGCCTGTAGGAGTTGTGAAAGGGTGTTCTGAGACTCCAGGCCCATCGCAGTACGGGCGATGTGACGAGTTCGTTCTGTGTCCCTATCGAGCGTGAGAGGGGGCGACTCTGTATCGAACAGCACAGCAGCACCACGTGACTGGAGCGCAACCTTCTCCATTACGCCCGCTGCCTTCTGTTGGTCGTATGGCTTCTTCTTGGTTAGTCTCTTCGTCGCCCCGACAGACGGCACTCCTGGCTCTGGAGCTACTTCCTCGTCTACGACGAAACCGATGACTTCATCGAGAATGAGCCGTGTGGCTACAAGCACGCTGGGATAGCCGGCCCGCTGCACCAGAGTTACCGCTCGCTCGATGGCTGGGTCGAACCGTTCCCAGTTGATGCCTGGCGGCTCCGGCATTTCGATACCGAGGCCGATGACCCGCATGGTGAGGTTCCCCTTCGTTCCTGAGAGGAGAAGCCTCTTCCACCGATTGCGCAGCCGCTCAGCGCTGCCCGGGTAGACCGTCTCTTGGAGAGACAGCACTCGAACGTCATCCAGCGCGTTTGCCAGGATGTCGATGAAGTCTTCCTGGACATTCGTGGCAGTGAGCCCCTTCAACTTCCGCTCCTCGAGATAGAGATCCACGAAGTGAGCTCGGGCATGGAGGTCCGTACCGAAGAGGATGTGCGTCCACTCGTGCCGGTGGATGACGTCCACCTCTGGGTCCTCGATGGGGACGGAGAGGTAGGTCGCGGTGTCCGTCCTGCCGGGAGGATCCGCAGAGAACAGAGCAATGTCCTTCCCGGTGAGGCCACAGAAGATCTTGTGGACCTTCCGCGTGATGTCGACTCGCTCTTTGTGGTTCATCTCAGTCCCACTCTCGTAGGTAGGTCAGGGTGAGTCCCGTTCTTGGTGATGTCCTGGATGCGCTCGATGACGAGCTTCCGATCCTCGTCTCCAAACTTCTGACAGAGGAGGAACATCACATCGAACCAACCGACTCTGGGAATCAGGTAGATGAGCTCCACCAGGTCGCGGGTGGAGAGGGAGTAGCTGGTGGCTCCCTGCCTGGTCTGGTTGGCGATGCTCACCAACCAGTCCAGTCCCTGCTGCTGAACAGGATCTGCCTGCGTGCCCGTCCTCCCGTACCCGGTCATCTCCATGAGGATCTCCTTCTCGGCCTCTGGTGGCGGGTAGGGGATGTCGATGCAGGTGAAGCGTGAGCGCAGGTCATCGTTCAGCTCGTTGGTCCCTCCGTACACGGTAGGGTTCTGTGTGGCGATGACCCAGAGCTTGCAGTTCGGCTCCAGCTCCAACCGAGTGGAGAGCTCCGGGATCTCCAGCTTTCGGCGAAAGTCGGTGAAGCTGTTCACCAGCTTCTGCTGTTGGTTGGGGAGGGAGTTCAATTCCTCGAGCACCAGCATGGCGAAGCCGCTCTCGTTGGCGACCTGGATGGCGTTGGCCACGGTGCCAAGGATGAAGGGAGTTTCCCCACTCTTCGCGACGAAGCCTCCCTTGAAGTGTCTCTCCCTGGTCTCCTCCGAGCAGTCCAGGGAGAGGTACGGGATGCCGAACCGCTCGGCCAGAAAGGCTGCCAGCAGGGTCTTTCCAGTCCCCTTCGGTCCGTTGAGGAGGATGTTCGGCGGGTCCCAGGTGCTGGAGCCGGTGGGTACCTGACTCATCTTGGTGATGAAGGGGATGAGCTCGAAGATGTCGACGTACTTCAAGCTCTTCCTCAAGAGCAAAGAGGCGGGTACCATGTACCGGACCTCGATGCCGTTCACGTGGAGGATGCCCTCTCCGCCTGATTCGAGACTCATGGCGCTCCATGGTGTAGGTTGTTGGCCTTCAATGTCTTATCCCCTCAACCAGGACCCTTTGGACGAATGCCCCAAGACCAAGAACTGACCCTCGACAAGCTCTCCGCCGGGGATCGCCCGTCGATCCTCGCGCTCGGTGTGGCGGCCGCAGAGTCCCTGAAGCAGGCCAGCCTCGCCGTCTTCATGGTTGACGTCCTCGGTAGAGTCCAGATCCTTCCTCCGACCTCGGTGACCGTGAAAGTCCCTGCTCGCGTGAAAGACGCTGAGCTCGACGAACTCACCGAAGACTCGGCCATTCACATCATGACGGCGCAGGGAGATGGGGACGACTCCATCATGGAGTACCTCCATCGACGCGCAGAGGGGGGCGGATGGCGACGCGAATCTGTGACACGGAACCCTGTGACCGAATGAAGATGGCGCTGAGCATCTTCTTCAAGACCGAGCCCCTGGAGAGCTACAATCCCGAGGACGGTCTACTCGTTGCCTGCCTTCAGAAGAAGAAGGGGCAGGCCCCGGTAGAGCTCCACTTCAAGTACTGCCCCTTCTGCGGAACCAGGGCAGCCCTCGGACTGGTGGACGGGCTCGAAGAGGAGTACGAGCTGCGATCCTCGAGGCGCACGGCCTAGCCGATGCCGATTCCTGTACCGATCCCGTCTGGCGCGTATGTCATGGACGACGCCACCTCTGCGGCAGCAGAGGCCTTCGTCGCGACCATCGCGCAGATCTTCAGGTCTGGGACGACCGGCGCTACCATCAACACGCCGCCAACTCTCTTTCCTGACGGTACCAACCCAGCCATCGATCCAGGTACGGGACAGCCCTACCTCGTCCCTCTCGTCATCGATACGGCAGAGGAGCAGCTCTTCTACAGGCAGTTGGCCATCGCTGTGGCGACTGCCGCAGGCAGCATCGTCGTTCCTCCTACGCCTACCCCCCAGCTCGTGCTGTTCGATGCTACCTGCCCCTCAGGTGTGGTCGTGGGAGATTTGGTCAGAATCTCCAGCGCCGGTCACGTAGCCTTGACTGACATCACCAGTGTCACGCTCATGCCTGCTGTCGGAGTCGTCAAGGCCAAGGCATCCAGCACCGAGTGCACAGTACAGACGCACGGCTACGTGCAAGGGATCTTCTCTGGGCTCACCGCAGGGCTGTCGTATTACGTGAGCCGCGCCAGCAAGGTCGGTCCTCTCCCCATCCCCACCGCGGGCGAAACCCTCTACTGGCAGGCCGTGGGGGTTGCTCTCGATGCGACCACCCTCATCCTCATTCCAAGCATGTCCACGTCGCGCATTACGGGGTAACATCCGCGTTCCCACCCTTGCGGAGTGGGTGCTAACTTCAAACCACCAACGAGGAGCCAAGCACTATGGCACGTAGAAACCTGAAGCCCGTCGAGACCGACTCAGCCGCGAACTCCATCATCCCCAACCTCGCCAAGAACGGGAAGGTGGACCAGCTGAAGATCGACGAGCTGCGCCTGCTCAAGATCACCCGGCTGATGGAGAAGGAGCGGGCCGCGCGGTACGAGTCGATGGCGGCCGTCAACGCCCTCAACGCGCTCTTCCAGGACTTCCTGACCAAGGAGCCGAGAGGCAAGGAGCTGAACGACCGGGTCAACGTCCTCCAGGCCGAGGCGCAGAAGGCGGCCAAGGAGTGCAACGAGCTCGTTGCCCAGGTGGGCAAGGACCTCGACGTCAACATGCAGGAGTACTCCTTCGACGACGAGACGGGCATCCTCCACAAGCTCCCGCCGCCATCGGCGGCAGAGACCAAGAAGTAGTCTCCAGGAGAGGGCATGGCCCTTCGCAGGTTCCTGTTCCAGAATCTCGGTTCTGGTTCGAGCTTCTTCGACGAGAACCAGGACTCGGACGAGGTACGGGTCGCGAAGGTCACGATCGTCGGCGGAGTAGCCGGCGTCGGGCTTGACCTCGACGATACCGACATCGTCGGCGCTCGAGATGTCTCAGCGAGGTTCGTGGCAATCGCCACGGGCGTCTCTGGGGCTGCTCTCGACGCCGGCGGTCTCCGTATCACCAACATCGCTCCTACGCCCACCGGCCCCAACGAGGCCGCCTCGAGGCTGTTCGTCGAGAACGCCATCGCAGGCATGACGGGGGTTGGGGCGACTGGCGCCACCGGTCCGGCAGGCCCTCAAGGTCCGACTGGGCCATACGGGGAAGCGGCCGGACGCACCTACTACCCGGCGCCGAGTCAGTCCTCCGACATCGGTGGGTACTTCAAGGCTCTCGCTTCCCCCTCCCCCGGAGGGGAGCAGACGATCACCACAGCGGTCTCTGCGCTCACTCCCGTCTTGGTGGCGTCCTTCGCCACGGAGCCAGGAGACCCCGGCGTCTTGGCGGTGCCGGCAGGCCGCGGGATCCGGCGGATGTTCGCCTACACGTCGCAGAACAATGGCTATGCCACCATCACCATCGAGTTCTACTCGCGCACGGTCGGAGGGGTCGAGACGCTGATCCGTACCGACACGTCGGCACAGTTCAACAACAACACCGTCGTCCCCATCGTCTGGGACAGCTACAGCGGGAACTCTTACGCTCTCGATGCAACCGACCGCCTCGTCGCCAAGGTTTACGTCACCAAGCAGTCAGGTCCGAACTTCGATGTGGTCCTCTACTTCGAGGGAACCACTCACGCCTCGCATGTCCAGTCGACCATCAGTGCTGGAGCGGTGGGCCCCACTGGAGCGATCGGCCCCACAGGCCCCATGGGCCCAACTGGGCGGCAAGGAGCTACCGGCGTCGTAGGCCCTACTGGTGCGATGGGTGTGACGGGCGCCTTGGGACCAACAGGTGCCGGCAGCTTCCCTGGAGGGGTCACAGGCTCCATCCAGTTCAACGACGGTGGGGTCTTCGGTGGCTCTACCGGTGCGCTGTACAACAAAGACACCCAGGTCATCAGCTCCAACGGCGGCTTCAGCACAGACGGGCAGCTGCGGTCTCTCACCATCGTTCCGGCCAACTCCGGCTACCCCATCCAGCTGTACTCCAACAGGGGCGATGGCGCGTCATCTGTCGCGGTGGTCATCGATTCCGTTACGGGCATGGCCGTCGTTGGGGCGAAGCTTCTCTCGATCCGCAACACGGGAGTCGAAAAGGCGTTCTTCGACCTGTATGGCGCCCTGACCGTTCCAGATCTCACCGTCACGGGGAAGTTCAAGTCCGGCGTCAACGGAACGAACTATGCGACTGCGTACCTCCAGGCCGGTGGGGCGAACGAGTATGCACTCCTGCTGAACTCTGCGGGTGCCGCTGCCCGTATGGTGATGCAGACCTCCAACGGTAACTGGCTCTTCAGCGTCAATTCTGAATACTGGATAGACGACCCCACATCACTTACCAGATTCCGCATCGTTCGCACTGGCCCAGTTTCTATGTGGGGCAACCCGGCAGATGGTGCCGCTTCTGTCGGTACCATCATCGATACCGGCACTGTCCTGAGTACTACTGGGGCGAAGCTACTCTCTCTTCGCAACATTGGTGTTGAGAAGGCATCTTTCGACAAGGACGGCTACCTCGCCATCGCGACGTCTGGTGTTACCGCAGGGATGGCTCTCGACGTCAACGGCCCCATCTTGACGCGCACGGACCTCCGAGTTGGGGGCACGAGCGGCAACATCATGTGGGTCAACTCTTACGGGGCCTACCTTTCGATCCTTAGCTCTCGAACCGATACGGACTCACTGTCCCTCAATGGACGAGCGGCAGACGGCGCTACTTCTGTTGGGGTCATCATCAACAACACCAACACGTTCGCCAACCCTACAGCCAAGATCGCCAGCTTCAGGAACAACGGCGCAGAAGTAGCCTACATCCGCATGAACGGTTCGGGTGCTTTCACGAACCCGGTTTATGCCGATGCACACAACTCCTACTCGGGCAACACTGTCTCCATCAACGGCGGTGCCGCCGATGGGGCGAGCGCAGTCGGTGTCAGCATCAACAGTCAGTTGCTCTCTACGGCTGGCGCCAAGCTTCTCTCGATCCGCAACGCGGGAGTCGAGAAGGCGTACTTCGACAAGGACGGCGCTCTTGTCACCGCGGGAGCCATCACCGCCGTCACGGGAACCCTCACCGGGCAGGCTACCTCCGATCAGCCCACCTTCGGTGCGGAGCTTCTCAGTGGCTCTGGCTGGACCAGCACAGGATGGACTGGGAGCTGGGCTGCGGGGTGGGCCCACACGGTGGGCAACACCAGTGTCTTGAGCAACACCACCGCGGCCGTCGTCTCCACCAAGTACCACATCGTCTTGACTGTGACTGGGCGTACCGCAGGAACCTTCGACCTTCAGTTCGGGGGCTGCACCTTCACTGGCCTTATTAGTGGAGGGTACTCGGGTGGGTACAACGATCCCATGGGGTTCTCCTCCGTGGATCCGACCGCGCTCACTACGGCGGGCCTGACCATCACCCCAACCACGGACTTCGACGGCACCATCGTTGCGTCCATCAAGGCGATCACCGGAGTATCTACTCCAGTGTTTACCCTGGACTCCCCGGTCTGGGGAACGCAGGTGGCGGTTCGCATCAACACCCAGGGCGTTGGTACGGACTTCCAGAGCATGTACTTCGGTCAAGACTCTGGTTCCTATGTCACGTCGGGCTACAACAATACGGGGCTTGGCAACCAGGCTCTCATGCTTCTCACGTCGGGCCACGACAACACGGCGATGGGCACCATCGCCCTCAAGGCGGTCACTACTGGTATTCACAACACAGCCCTCGGGTCCTACGCACTCCGGAACACTACATCCGGCAGCCACAACACTGCCTTCGGTTCGGGCTCTCTGCGCTTCAATACCACCGGTTCGCTGAATGCGGCCTTGGGCCACAGTGCCCTCTACAACATCACCACCGGGACCAAGAACGTCGGCATCGGGCAGTGGGCTGGCGCATTCATCGCAGATGGCATCACTGCCTCCACCACTGCCATCAGCTCTCTCTACATTGGGTGGTACACCCGAGCCTCTGCGCTGGGGCAGACCAATGAGATCGTCATCGGAGACTCCGTCATCGGTATGGGCAGCAACACGGTGGTGCTTGGCAGCGACAGCATCACCAAGACCTACTTGAAGGGCGTCCTGACGAGTACGGTGGGCGACGGTGTGTCTTCGTTTGCTCATATCTTCAACACCGATACGACCTACTACCAGGGCTATCTCTTCGCGATCAGGAACAACGGAGCAAACAAGCTTTCCCTAAATGCGGAAGGGACACTCTCCTGCACCAACCTCGGCGTCGGTACCGGAGCGACCCGTGTTGGTATTGGATCAGTCGCTCCGTTGAGCAGCGTGGCAGTAGGGGAATTTGCCCTGTCAACGAACACTGGGGGATACAACGTTGCCGTAGGCGAACTGGCCATGATCAACACCTATGGCGCAGCTAGCTCGGTAGGCATTGGCCGGTATGCCCTGAATCGCTGCCAGGGCAGCAACAACGTAGCGATCGGCAATGGCACGATGCAGGGCAACGAGGGCACTGCCAGTTACAACGTGGTGGTGGGCGCTGGTGCCTTGCCCATGTCCTACACGAACGACAATACCGTCATCGGGGCAGGTGCCTCTACTGCCAGCTCGAACTCTTCCGGCAGCGTGGTGATTGGTGGCTCTGCTCAGCCGACAGCGGGCTCATCCAACGAGATCGTCATCGGAGTCTCTGCTACAGGATACGGGTCCAATACGGTTACTCTCGGTAATGCTTCGATCGCCAAGACGTACCTGAGAGGAGTTCTGACGAGCGTGGTTGCTGACGGTGCCTCTGCCGTGGCCCACGCCCTCGACTCTCCATCGTACGCGACGACAGGAGCGAAGCTCTTGTCGATCCGCAACAACACTGCGGAGAAGGCCTACTTCGACAAGGACGGCTACCTCAGGTGGCCTGGCGTCGCGGGTATGCAGTCCGACGCCAGTGTGATGGTCTTCAACTCCAACTACAGCTACAACGGGAACTACTTCGCGTTCACCAACCAAGCCTCTGTCAAGCTCCTCATCGCCAATGGTGGAGTGGCCATCACTTCGCCCCTCTACGTTGAGTATGACTCATCTGTTGGAGACTACACAGGCGGCGGCACGATCTATTGTCAAAGAGTACAGGCAGGTAGCCGCACGGGAGTTCTTGCGTTGTCGGGCGGTAACGCACATGTCAGCATTGGACAAAGCACCGCACTGGAGAATCAGTGGCATGTCCTGTTCCAGCAGGGTGCGACTACGTCTGTTGCAGGAGTGACTGGCACAGGTTCGTTCTGTGCCCCGAGGTTCATGGCCTACGCCGCCGGCGTTCCCGCCCTCATCGCCACGAACATGCTGGAAGGGGCTGGAGCGGTTGCCGTAGCCATCGACACCCTCAACGATGCTCAAGTCTGGGCGACTGGCAAGCTGCTCTCGATCCGAACGCATGGAGTCGAGCAGGCCTACTTCGATCATGACGGGTCGTTGAAGCCTGCGGGCAACGGCACCTCCTCGCTCGGTGGCTTTGGGAATGCATGGTCCTCCATCCATCTGGGGACGAACGGCATCGGTGACACGGCCGACAACTCACGTTGGTACTACACGAGTAATGGGCCAACCACCAATCAGGGGGCTGCGACCGATGGCGCTGCTGCCGTCGCCACCGTGCTAGACAACACCTTCTCCCTAACGGTGTCCGGAGCCAAACTCCTCTCCGTCAGAAACGCCACTGTCGAGAAGGCATACATCGACAAGGACGGCGGGGCCTACTTCGCAAGCAACGTGGGGATTGGTACGGCGCCCATCTCTGGGGTCCCGCTCTCCATCTACCAGTCCAACAGCAACACCGCATTCACCACGATGCAGAAGATGCAGGTCTCCGATACCGGAGGGTCTGGGCAGGTGGACGCGTTCACCTTCTACGTCGGGGCCACCAGCCAGCGTGGTGGGAAGATCGCCTTCGGTGAGACTGGTGGAGGGTTCAACGCCGAGCAAGAGTGGATCAGCTGCGCACTGAACGCTTTCGAGTTCGGGCAGGCTGGCAACTATCCGATCACTTTCAAGACCAACTCTTCTACCCGGATGACCGTCTCGGGCACCGGAGAAGTGGGCGTCGGCATCACTCCTACGGCAGGCTTCCACGTCAAGTCGGTGACCGCAGATGGCGGCTCAGCCGTTGCTGCCATCCTCGACACGGCTGCGACCTACTCCACGACTGGCGCGAAGCTGTTGTCAGTACGTAACAACACGACTGAAAAGTTCTACATCGACAAGGATGGCGGTTTCTCCACGACGGGGACCGCAGCTACGGGTGCCCTCACCGTCACTGGTGCCATTACCGCCACCGGCAACATCACGGCCTACTACTCAGACGCCAGGCTGAAGATGGGCATCCACGCCATCAAGAGCCCCATCGAGAAGCTGATGAAGCTTCGGGGCGTCTCGTGGGTCTGGGACAGGGACGAGTGCCTCAGGGCCGGCTTCTATCCTGACTCGCTCGAGGACACTGGCGTCATCGCCCAGGAGGTCCAAGAGGTACTGCCACAGGCTGTCGGGCACGGGGCTAACAAGGACTACTTGTCCATGAAGACCAGCAACCACGGCCTCGTCGCCTTGCTCATCGAAGCCGTGAAGGAGTTGAAGGCTGAGATCGACCTGCTGAAGAGCAAGGTGCCGGCATGATGCCCACCACGGGCGCCCTTTCCTTCGACCAGCTCCGCACAGAGTGGGGGAAGGGGCAGTCGAACGTAGGGATCGCTTCGTACTATCAGGGCCCCTCTGGCAGCTCAGTATTCATCGTACGCCCACCGGATGTGTGTACATCCGTCCCTACCGGAGGAGCCTTCGCCCTCAACGTCTTCTACGGCGCGGCTCGTGTGACTGGGGGTAGTGGGGGAGCTGGTCTGGGCGCGTCGAAGAGTGGTGATGCGTATGGCTACGAGACAGGGGATGTTTCTGAAGTGACGGTGTATTCCAACACCGTCACCATCACCCCTTCTGGAGGCACCGCTCCATACTCCTACCTTTGGTCCTTCGTATCGGGGGTAGGGTCCACGATGTACATGTCAACCACCGGTGCTTCGATGTATTGGGGAACTTACTTCTCCAACGGCACAGCGAATGACTGGTCCGAGCTCAGCACCTACAAGTGTCGTGTTACCGACAACGTCTCAAACTTCTTCGACGTAGAAGTTGCAGTTCTTCTTGAGGCTTACATCTACGGGTAGTCCCAAAAAGGAGATTCGTCATGGCCATCCAGATCGCACTCGCAGAGGCAGACTCGGGCATCGGTGCAACAATCGCAGCTGCCTACGTCCGCATCGTCATCTACACCCACGACATCAAGAACGACACCATCATGTTCGCGGTGGAGTACCACTACAACGCCCAGGCGAAGAACCAGGGACGTCAGCCCATCAGGGGAGCGAGCTACACCGTCACGGGGGCACAGCTGTCCGGCACCGGCGGCACTCGTTCTCAGCTGTACGCGTACCTCATGACGCTCCCCGAGTTCGCCACCGCCGTTGAGGTGTAGGCGTGAGCGACAACCTTCGAGGCCTGGTTGGTCTGGTGGGCTTGCTGCTCGTCATTGGAGGAGTTCTTGTCTTCGTGCTGTGGCGCAAGCACAAGAACCTCCCCAAGAGCTGGGTGCATCAAGGAGTCACTCCTCCACTCGGCGTCGAGACAGCCCTGAGAGTCATCTCTCGATTCACGCCTGGGCTGCCACAGGCTGGGTACATCGAGTGGGTCTATGGCCCTTTCATGGTCGGGGGCTACCCACCCATCAAGGCCGCGGGTGCGATGCTGGGCCTCGAGCCCACGCGCATCATGCTCACCTACTTCGACAAGGTGGAGCAGTCGGCCTTGGCCCATGAGGTGGGCCATGCCTGGAACGAAGTCACGAAGCAGGGCTTCGGAGAGTCTCCAGCAGATGCCCGCTTCGTGGCGTGGATCAACACAGTGAACACGGCCATCGCCAAGGAGCTGGGGCGCTGATGCTCGCGCGGGTGGTCAAGGGCGTGCTGCTCTATGCCTCGGTGGTAGTGCTGCTGATCTGGCTGTTGTACAAGACCAAGCATCACAATTCCTGAAAGGAGTTACACATGAAGAAGCTTCTGTTGTGCCTGCTACTCGCACTTCCCCTGGCGGCGCAGGGTCAGATGAGCGTCTCTCTCACTTTCCCTCCGGGACCGTACGCGTATTTTCCCAACACAGCGCAGTACCCTTTCTGTCCTGCTACCGGGACGTGCTCGGGCACCATCACCGCGCCCGCGGTGGTCGTCGGGGGTGCCGTGGGTGGTATCGTCAGCACGGTCTGGGCTTACCAGTCAGGGGCCACGTTCGTTCCGAACATCCCGACAGCGCCCACCTCGTTCTCCTTCTCCATGGAGTCCGGGGTGTCGTGGATGGTGGGGACTTGGAAGGTCACGGTGACATCCGGAACGAGCCAGGTGGCGTCTGCCACGTTCGACCTGCGCGCCACTCGGATCCTGAACGTCAATGCGTCCACAGCACCGGTCTACGCGACGTGCACGGGGGTCCCGTGCATTGGCTCGATCACCACTCCGACGGTGACGATCAGCGGAGGTTCTGGTAGTTACCTCTATGGCTGGCCCTGTGGGGACAACTGGGCTTTCCTCGCAGCGATCCAGTACCCGAACGTCGTGACCGCGCAGGTGCAGGTTCCATATGGCGTAACATGGACAGCCTGCGCCGAAACCCTCAAGGGTATCGACACGGTCTCGGGGGCTATCGGCTACCAAGGAGGGGTTCCAAGCTCAGCTAACTCCACGACGTTCTCCGTCACCAACCCAGCGACGGTGACGGTGACGGCTTCGAGCTACTCCGTCGCCGGGTCGTGCACCAACGTGCAGTACTGCACGGTGAATCTTTCCAAGCCTACCGCAGCGGCCACGGGAGGCGCCGGAACGTACACCTACACGTGGGAGTACGTCAGCGGGAACACTGGGTTCGTCAACAACATGTCCCTGAACAAGTTCACCTTTGGGTTCGTCAACTACACAACTCCGGTCTCTGCGGTGTGGCGAGTCAAGGCCGTCGATTCTAACGGCATCACTGGGTACTCTCCCGGAGTCACGCTCACCGCAGCGTGGATCGTGCCTCCCGCCCTGGTGGTGGCGCTGGGGTACACGGCCGTCACGACCCCGTGCCCTACCTCGGCTCCCTGCACTGCGACTACTCTCGCACCGAGCGTGGGCATCAACAATGGCTCTGGGGCGTATGCCTACTCGGCATGGGCATACGTCGCTGGTACGGCTTGCACCATCACCGGAACCCCTCCCGCGGCTCAGTTCGCTTGTGCAGTTCCCTCTGGCTCAACGAGCATCTCGTCCACCTATCGCATTCAGGCGACGGACACGGCGACAGGGGCTACCGGCTGGTCTCCCAACTTCGTGATTACCTCCACGCCAGCGGTGTTGGCGGCGTCTACGGATGGAGACGCTTTCGGGTACTGCATGGCTGCCAAGACGTGCACCGCCACCTCGAACTACGTGACGTGCAGTGCCTTCGGTGGCACTCCGCCATATACCTACGCCTGGTCCAGGGTCTCTGGAACTGCGTACGCCGTTTCTGGCACCCTGACCAACGTGAGACGTTGGGCCTTGACCCACGCCGTTCCCTATGTGACGAGCGCTGTCTATCGGTGCACTGTGACCGATAGCAAAGCCGCCACGGCATCCTCTATGGTCAGTGTGAGTTCGGAACACGACTCGAACCTCTAGGGGCCGCTCTCCCTCTCTAGGCTGAAGGCTAAGAAAGAAGTGGGACCCCAAGCACTCACCCGGGGTCCCACTTCACGCGAACGAGTACGCTCTCGCGACTCGTTTAGTTGGAAGCCACCAGCACCCTTGCCTGCTTCCGATACTTCTCGATTCGGAGACTGTAGGCGTTCCTGAGTGCGGTGTCTGCCGTATTGTAGAACCCATACCCGAGCTCACCAGGATGGCGGTCGAGCACATCACGAAGGATCTTGCCTGCCACGCGCAGGTTGTACCCGTCGTCGTTGCGTAGCCTCTTGGCGTCGAGCTCGAGCTCGTCCACCCAGAAGGAATTCACCTGTGCGAGGCCGTAGTCACAGGTACGTCGGCCCATGAGGTTCCGGCAGGCCTTGGCACCGGTCTTGAAGTGGCTCTCTTGGCGCACGATGGCAGCGAAGAGAGGCACCTCGATGTTGAACTCCTCTGCCACGGTCTGTACCAAGCGAGCAATGCGCTCGGCCTCTGCCGCGCTGAGGGTGGGGTTGGACATCTGAACAAACGAGAGAAGCTTCGGTGTTGGCGGCGGAACGGGTGGAGCCGGCAGGTGCTGAACGTCACTCAGCTTCGTTGGCGCGACACATGCCGTGAGCAGAACGACAGACAGAAGAAGACGTCTCACTCGATCCTCCTTTCTCGAGGTGAGCCTCTACACTACGGGTGGGCATGGTGGGTGAGAAGCAGCACCTGTCGTACCTTGGACAGGGGACAGGTGCTGCTCTGCGTCAATACGGTCAGTTCCGGACGAAAGAGAGCACCGGAGTGATCTGCAACAGGCTCGAGGAGCCCCACGTACGCCAGCTGAGGTACGACCAACCGTAGACGGGGTTGGCCCCGTCGAAGACGACCTCGCAGGTGTTGTCGTCGTGCCGGACGGAGCTGTACGCGTGGATGTTGGCGTTCTCAAGGGGCTGGTAGATGACCCCCTGATGCACGGTGAGCGATCGGAACGCGGCCCAGCCCGGAGCGTTCGGGATCAGGAGTGGGCACGTCCCGCACGCCATGTCGGTGCACCCCATCGCGGAGGGTGGGATGAACCACATGCCCTCCTCAGTGGAAACGAGGCGCACGAACGTGGAGCTGGTGATGTCGGAGGGAACATAGACCAACTCGCCCGCAGCGACCGACACGAGAGGTCCGATGGTGAGGCCGTCCGAGTTGACGACGTTGAGGCCAGAGACGCGCGGAGCAGCCCCCGCGGTGGTGGTGATGGCGGCCAGGGTGAGCATCATCAGGATGAGCTTCTTCATGACTTCTCCTTGCTGGTTGTGAAGTGGAGGCGCCGGGAACCCTACGGCAGGTGCTTCCAGGTGCGACGATCTCGAATGGCTGGGACGGTCTTCCTGTCAACGTGGAAGGCCTTGGCGATGCTGCTCATGCTCTCGCCACTTGCGAGCCTGTTCCGGATGACGGTGACTTCCATCTCGGTCAGTTCGGCCCTACCGTTCTGAGTGCCGATGGCAGAGCGCCCCTTCGTCACCCGATCCTGCACGTTGTCGTTGTGGCTTCCCTCGAGCGTGTGCCGAGGGTTGCAGCATGCTCTCGAGTCGCAAGAGTGGCGAAGCACCACGTCATCCGAGAGCTCCCTGTTGTGGTGAAGCATGAAGGCAACACGGTGAGCTCGACGAATGGCCTTCTTCCCTGACAGGTCTCGAAACTGGAAGGACCCGTAGCCGTCTGCATCGAAGCCTGCTTGCCACGGCCAACAATCGGCCTCCGAGCCCTGGCGCACTCTCGCCCAGAACTCGGAGGCCTTCGCTACGACCTCATTCAGCATGTGTTCCCCTATCTACGAATGGAGGCGGGGAGAATCGAACTCCCGTCCGGAAGAACTTGCAGAACGACACTACGAGCGTAGCCCGTG
>Ga0315293_10000106_pt1 | contig 67696 bp, 60 predicted proteins | sample YL17G13_20_MG_FD_203071 | JGI IMG/M metagenome (GOLD analysis project Ga0315293, IMG submission 203071) | Sediment microbial communities from Yellowstone Lake, YNP, Wyoming, USA - YL17G13_20 | ecosystem: Environmental > Aquatic > Freshwater > Lake > Sediment | place: USA: Wyoming | collected...
ACGGTGACCCGCCCGGCCTCCACCAGGGCGTCTGCGGCGCGGCGGCTCGCGAGGCCGGCCGCGGCGAGCACCTTGCCGAGCCGTTCGGCCGGCATCAGCGAATCCCGGCGCGGCCCGGATCCCCGGCCGGGTCGAGATCCCCGGCCGGCCCGGGATCGGCCGGCCCGGGATCGGCCGGGTCGGGCGTCACGAGGCGCTCCGCCACCGCGGCGTCGAGGAGCGGGAGGTCGCCCAGGCTGAGGAGGCCGAAGCGCTCCAGGAAGTCGACCGACGTGCCGTACAGGATGGGGCGCCCCGGTGCGTCGGCACGGCCGAGCTCCACCACCAGCCGGCGGTGGAGGAGGCTCCGGAGGGCGTACTCGGCGTCCACGCCGCGGACTCGCTCGACGCCGGCCTTGGTGACCGGCTGGCGATAGGCCACGATCGCCAACGTCTCCAGCGTCGCGGCCGAGAGGCGCGTCGGCTCCCGCCCCACGTAGCGGCCGATCAGAAGGCCGGCCTCCGGCGCGGTCGCCAGCGCCACGCGGTCGCCGTCGACGAGGAGCCGGATCCCGCGGCCGGCCAGGGTGACCTCCAGGTCCCCCAGGCGCGCGTCGATCGTCTCCGGCGAGGCGCCGGTCAGGGTCGCAAGCTCACGACGGCCGAGCGGGCGCTCGGCGACGAAGAGGAGCGCCTCCAGCAGGGACTCGGTCAGCGTGTCGCCGGGGAGATCGGCGGCCGCCGGCTCCGCAGGCGCCTCGTCCCCGTCCGCGGCGGTCGCCGCGCTGCGCTCCACGTCCGTCACGCGTCCTCCTCGTCCGGATGGTCCCCGCCGCCGGCCGGGTCCGGGGCGCCGGCCGGGTCCGGGGCGCCGGCCCGGGGCACCGACCGTACGATGATGGGGCCCCACGGTGCGTTCTGCTCGATGGAGATCTCCCGTCGTTTCACGAGCTCCAGCATGGCCAGGAAGGTGACGGCGACCACGACGCGGTCGCGGACGCCCGACAGGAGGTCCTGGAGGACGACGGGGCTCGCGTCCACGAGCGCCGCCCTGATGAACGCGGCGCGCTCGGCCATGGAGACGGTGCGCGGGATCGTCTCGGGAGGGGGTACCACGGCCGGGGCCACGGCCGCCAGCCGATCGAGGGCGCCCACGAGGAGCGCCGGGTCGAGGCGCGGCGGCAGCGGCTCCACCGCCCCGGCCCGGGCCGCCGCGCCCGCGATCGACGGCTCGCGCCGGACTGCCTGCCGGCCGGCCGCCGCCGGACCGGCCAGGCGGTCGGCGGCGTCCCGGAAGGCCCGGTAGGTGACGAGCCGGGCGCGCAGGGCGGCCTCGGGGTCCGGCTCGTCGTCCAGCGGGATGGCGGGCGCCGGTGGACGCGGGAGCAGTCCCCGGCTCTTGAAGAGGATCAGCTGGCTCGCGACGGCCACGAACGCGGAGAGGTTGCCGAGGCGGTCGTCCTCGATGCCGGCGATCGCGTCGAGGTACGCCTCCGCGAGCGCGCCGAGCGGAACCGTCATCACGTCGAGGCGCCGCGCCTCCACGAGGGCGAGCAGCAGCCCGAGCGGGCCCTCCCACTCGGGGAGCCGCACGCGTGTCGCGTCTTCCGGCCGGCGGCGGTCCGTGAAGGCGATCCCCGGCGTCTCCCCGGCCGGACGCGACACGGGGTCGAGGGTCATCAGCTCGCCTCGTCGGCGGCGTGGAGCGCCGCGAGCGACGCGTCGCCTCCCGGGCCGGCCTCGCCCCGGATCAACGCGACCGAGCGGGGCGAGCAGCCGACCGCGGCCGCCAGCTCGGCAGAGCGCTCGGCGTGGTCCCCGAGCCGCGCCATCGCGTCGCCGCCGCCCGGCAGCCGGGCCGCGAGGCGGTGGACCCAGGAGCCGAGCAGCTCCCCCAGCGACCACGCGACGCGATGCCAGAGCCGGGTGGAGCGGCCCTTGCCGGCGTCGTGGAAGAGCCCCGCCAGGTGGACGTCGCGGTCGGTCACGCCCGAGGCCCGCAGCGCGGCGACGACGTCGAGCCCGTGCCGGCGATCGACAACGGGCATGGCGTCGAAGAGGGCGAGCTGCGCCGGGGTGAGCCACTCGGCCAGCGCCGCCCGCTCCACGGGCCGAACCCGCGCCACGACGTGCCGGCCGAGCTGGCGGGCCTTAGAAGCCAACCAAGAGCGTTGCGATGCCATCCATCAGCGGGCCGATGACCCGCGCCCCCAGGGAGAGCCCGCCGATCGGGACGATCATGACGAAGAGCAGGACCATCAGGCCCCACTGATCCAGCACGGGACGCACCTTCCAGACGGTGCGTGGATCCATGAACGCGAAGAGCACGTGCGACCCGTCGAGGGGCGGGATCGGCACGAGGTTGAAGATGAAGAGCGCCACGTTGATGTAGACGAAGTAGAGGAGGACGTTGAAAGCGAAGGCGATCGGCTCGGACGGCACATCCACGACGGCGACCAGGATCCTGAGGACGATCGCGGCCGCTGCGGCCATGAGGAGGTTCGAGACGGGGCCGGCCGCGGCGACGATGGCGTCGCTCCGCCGCCCGCCCCGCAGCATCGCCGGGTTGACCGGCGTTGGCTTCGCCCACCCGATGAAGAGGCGGCCTCCGCCGACGAAGGCCGAGAGGACGAGGACGATCGCGCCGATCGGGTCGAGGTGGACGAGCGGGTTGAGGGTCAGCCGGCCGAAGAGCTTCGCCGTGTTGTCGCCGAGACGGTGCGCCGCGAACGCGTGGGCGAACTCGTGGACCGGGAAACCGACGACCAGGAAGATGGCGACGGCGGCCAGGGCGTAGACGGTGTTCTCGTCGAGGGCCACGCTGCGGCAGGGCTCCGGGTGCGGACGGGGACCGGCGTATGGTACCGCGCCCGCCCGACCGAGCCCGGTGGACGGTCAGCCGGTGCGGCGTGAGCGCGCGCCGAACGCGCCCGCCGTCTCGCCGCCGTCGCTCACAGGTCCTTGAGCAGGTCCGGCTTCTTCGCCTCGTACTCCTCGGGCGTGATGAGGCCGTCGTCGCGGAGCTTGGCGAGGCTGCGCAGCTTCTCCTCGGCCGTGGGCGGCCGAGGCGGCGGCGGGGCGACCGGCGCCGGGACGAGCTGGGGCGCGGGGGCGGGGGCAGCCGGCGCGGTGGCGCGCACCGCGGCTGCGATGTCACGGGCGTCGGCCTGTTCGAACTCCATCTTCTGGTCGAGGATCGTCCGCCGGAACTCGGCCGGCGCGCGCATCGTCTCGTATGCCAGATCGCTGCTGTCGGAAGCGGTGCTCACCTTGAGCGTCCCGTAGCGGAGCATCCGGCCGAGCGGACCCTGCTCCATCACGATGTCGTTGATCTTCTCGAGCGCGGCGCCGCTGGTCCGCTTGTTCAGCAGTCCGGCAACCTTGACGACCTTCTGGTTGGTGACGACGTAGTCCTCGACCCACCACTGGATGTACGCGTAGCCCACCATCGCCAGGCCGACGACGCCAAGGATGAGCGAGGCCCAGAAGGCGATCGTCCGCACGACGCCCACGATCCCGTCGGTGGCGAAGGTCAGCTGCAGGACGAACAGCACGACACCGCCCACCAGCACGAGAACGCCGGCGACGGTTCCGAAGAGCGGGGCCATCCAGTGCTGCTTCGTGCGGTACACGATCCTCTCGTTGGTCGCCAAGAGCGATTCCGTGTAACCCATCCTGTCCTTCCCATCCCACTTCCTCAGGCGCGCGGATGCGCCCGCGCGTAGACCTCGCGGATCCGCTCGCCGGTCAGGTGCGTGTAGATCTGCGTCGTCGAGATACTGGCATGACCGAGCAACTCCTGTACGACGCGCAGGTCGGCTCCGCCCTCCAGGAGGTGCGTGGCGTAGGAGTGGCGCAGGGTGTGCGGCGAGATCCGGTCGCCGAGGCCGGCGGAGGCGGCGGCGCGCTTCACCGCGAACCAGGCGTGGTTCCGGCCGAGGCGCCGGCCGCGATCCGAGAGGAAGACGGGTCCCCCGCGGGCGGTGCGAACACGGTCCGCCGCGGCGAGCACCGGGCGCGCCGTGCCGAGGTACCGCCGCAGCCAGGCGACCGCGACGTCGCCGACCGGGACGACGCGCTCGCGGTCGCCCTTGCCGACGACACGCACACTCCCGCCCTCGAGATCCAGGTCGTCGCCGTCGAGGCGGAGCGCCTCGGTGACGCGGAGGCCCGCGGCGTACAGAAGCTCGAGGAGGGCCCGGTCGCGCAGCGCCGCCAGGGGCGCTGCCGCAGCGGCACCACGGCGCCCGCGCCGGTCGTCCGCGCCCGCCGCCCGGTCGGGGTCCAGCGCGGCAAGGAGCCGATCGACCTCGTCCACGGTGAGCGGATCCGGCAGGATCCGCGGCTCCCGCGGCAGGTCGAGATGGCCGGCCACGTCGACCGCAACGAGGTCCTCCGCCAGGGCGAAGCGGAAGAAGGAGCGCAGCGCCGCGGTTCGTCGTCGGAGACTCGTCGCCCGCAGCACGCGCCCCGAGGGGCCGGTCGCCCCCGCCAGGCGGGCCAGGTAGTCGATGGCCGCCTCCGGGGAGCTCCCCCACCCCGTCGCCGCTTCCGGGGAGCTGCTGAAATCCCTCAGGTCCGTGCCGTAGCTCGCGATCGTGGCGGGCGAGAGTCCGCGCTCGAACCTGAGGTGGACGAGGAAGGCCTCGGTCGCGGCGGCGAGGTCCGCCGGAACCGGGAGCTCGCTCCGTCCCGCGCCGCGCGCACGGCGGGCCCGCGGGCCGACCGCCGGCGTCATGGGCCGGGCGGGGGGACGCCGCGGCTGACGCGGAACCGGGCCGCCCGCTCCAGCAGCTCGCGCGCCGACGCCTCGGCCGCCGGGCCGCCGCCAGCGCCGCCGAGCATCGCGACCAGCTCGCGCACGCGCTCCTCGTCGTCGAGGCGGCGCACCTCGGTGACCGTCCGTCCGTCTCGCTGCACCTTGTGGATCGCGAAGTGGGCGTCCGCATGGGCGGCGATCTGGGGCAGGTGGGTGACACAGAGCACCTGGTGGCGGCCGCCGAGGACCCACAGGGTCCGACCGACCGGGTCGGCGCTCCGTCCGCCGATCCCCGCGTCGATCTCGTCGAAGACCAGGGTGGGCGTGGCGTCGGCATCGACGAGGACTTCCTCGATGGCGAGGGCGATGCGCGACAGCTCGCCGCCGGACGCGATCTTCGCCAGCGGCCGGGCCGGCTCGCCCGGGTTCGGGGCGATCCGAAAGACGACGACGTCGACCCCGGCGGCGTCGAACGCCACGGCGTCGCCGCCGACCTCCACGGCCGGCTCCTCGCGGCCGGCCGGACGGCGCCCCACCGCGATCTCCACGCCGGTTCCGCCGAGGCCGAGCTCGGCGAGGGTCCGCTCGATCCGCGAGCCAAGGTCCACGGCCGCCGCCCGGCGCCGCGTCGAGAGCGTCTCCGCGGCGTCGGCAACTGCCTCGAGCAGCCGCGTCGCCTCGCCCGCCCTGCGAATCCGCTCGGCGTCGATCCCGCGCAGCCGCCCCACCTCGCCCGCCACCCGTTCCGCGCGCTCGAGGAGCCCCTCGGTGTCGGTCCCGTACTTGCGCTCCAGGGAGAAGAGGAAGGAGAGCCGCTCCTCCATGTCCGCGAGCGCCGTGGCGTCGTGTTCCACCCCGTCGGCCATCGCCCGCGTCTCGAAGGCAACGTCCTCCAGCTCCGCGGCGAGCCCGGCGAGCCGGCCCGCGAGGGGCTCGTACCGGGCGTCGAGCCGCCCGAGGGCCGCCGCCTCCACCGCCGCCCGCGCCGCCTGCTCGCGCGCGCCCGGCGTCGTCGCATCCCCCTCGTCGCCGGCCAGCAGGGCGACCATCGCGCCGGCCCCGCGGGCAATCGCCTCGCCGTGCCGCGACGCGGCGAGGCGCGCCCGGATCTCGGCAACCTCGCCCGGCCGGATCCGGGCCGCCGCGATCTCCGACGCCTCGTACTCCACGAGGGCGATCAGCCGCTCCAGCTCCCGCGGCTCGACGGCGAGGGTCGCCCGCGCCGTCTCGTTCTCGCGCCAGGCGCCGACGGCCGCGGCCATGGCAGCGCGCTCCGCCTCGTGCCCGCCGAAGGCGTCGAGGAGGTCGCGCTGCCAGCGCTCGTCGAGCAGCCGGGCCTGCTCATGCTGGCCATGGATCTCGACGAGGGGCCCGGCGGTCGCCGCGAGCCGGCCCGCCGTCACCGTCTCGTCGTCGATCCGGGCCACCGACCGGCCCGACGCGGCGACCTCGCGCACGCAGACGAGCGGCTCGGGAAGGCGATCGAAGAGCGCTTCGACGCGGGCGACCTCCGCGTCGTGCCGAACGAGCCCCGGGTCGGCGCGCGCGCCGAGCGCGAGGCCGAGGGCATCGATGAGGAGGCTCTTGCCGGCGCCGGTCTCACCCGTGATGACGTTGAGCCCGTCGGCGAAGGCGATGCGGACGCGCTCCAGCAGGGCGAGGTCCGTCACGGTCAGCTCCAGCAGCCGGCCCGCGGCGGGCGCGGCGGGCCCGGGTTCGCTCATGGCCGGGTCACGAGGGCAGCAGCTGGGCCTTCTGCCGCAGGAGGTCCCAGAACGGCACCGCCCCTTCCGGCTCGAGGAAGCGGACGGGCTGCTCGAGCGCGGCGACCGTCACCGCGTCCCCCACCCCGATCGGGAAGTCCTCGCGGCCGTCCACGGAGACCAGGGCTTCGAGGGCCTCCAGCACGCGGCAGCGGACCACCTGGTCCGGGCTCACCACGACCGAGCCGAGGGCCGAGAGGTAGGCAGCGATCGGCGTGACGATGAGGTTCCGGCTCACGGGGTCCAGGATCGGCCCCCCGGCGGAGAAGCTGTAGCCGGTGGACCCGGTGGGGCTGGCGACGACCAGCCCGTCGGCGACATACGTCGCGAGGTGCGAAGGCCCGATCTCCACGTCCAGGTGGACCACCCGCGCCAGCGCACCCCGGGCCACCACGACGTCGTTGAGGGCGATGAAGGAGTGCCGTGCCGCGCCGCCGCGCTCGCCATGGATGGCGCCCCGCAGGCCCATCCGGTTCTCGAGCCGGTAGCGCCCCTCGACGATCTTTGCCAGGAGGCCCTCGAGCTCGTTGGCTTCGGCCTTGGAAAGGAACCCGATCTTGCCCAGGTTGACGCCGACGATCGGCACCTGGGTCTCGGCCACCGCCCGGGCGGCTCGCAGGAACGTACCATCGCCGCCCAGGACCACGAGGACGTCGACGCCGGGCAGGGCGGCGAGGAGGGCCGGCGTGTCGCCGGAGGCCACGGCCCAGCTCTCGATGCCCCGCACCGCGCACCACCCGGTGGCGCGGGCCGAGAGCTCCACCGCGTCCTCTTTCGTCGGGTTGTAGGCGAACCCGATCCGCCGCACGCCGCTCATCCGGGCACCAGGCCGGCGATTCGCGCGGCCCAGTCGACGGGTTCGGCCGGACCGGGCGCCGCGCTCGCGAACAGGAAGAACTCGCGGTTCCCGGCGGGACCGAGCAGCGGCGAATCGGCGAGACCGAGCGGAGCCAGTCCCGCCGCGCGAGCGTGGTCGAGGGAGCCGGCGAGCACCTCGCGGTGGACCGCCGGGTCGCGGACGACGCCGCGCGGCGCGCGGCCGCGGCCGGCCTCGAACTGCGGCTTCACGAGCGCCACGACGCGACCCCCGGGCGCGAGGCATGCGGCCGTGGGAGGGAGGACAAGGCGCAGTGAGATGAAGCTCACGTCGATGACCGCCAGCGCGACGGGCTCCCCGAGCAGCGCGGGGGACAGCCCCCGGGCGTTGGTCCGCTCGCGGGCAACGACGCGGGGGTCCCGCCGCAGCGCCTCCGCCAGCTGGCCACGGCCCACGTCGACCGCGTGGACACGGGCGGCGCCCCGCTGGAGGAGCAGGTCCGTGAAGCCGCCCGTCGAGGCGCCGACGTCCAGGCAGACCAGGCCCGCGGGGTCCACCCCGAACGCGTCGAGGGCGCCCGCGAGCTTCTCGCCGCCGCGCGAGACGTAGGGCAGTGGCGTCGCCACCTCCACTGGGACCGAGGCCTCGACGAGGTCGCCGGCCTTGCGGTTGGTCCGCGCCCCGTCGCCCGACCCCACCCTCACGCGGCCGGCCATGAGGAGCGCCTGGGCGCGCGACCGCGTGTCGACCAGGCCGCGATCGACGAGCAGCTGGTCGAGACGGATGCGGGGTGCGCGGGGCGGCGCGCTCGTGCGGCTCACCCCGCGATCATGCCACGCGCCGCTCCACTGCGACTCACCGGGCGGTCGTCGGGCGGTCAGGCGCTCGTGGCCTGGCCGCGCCGGCGGGCCGCCGCCCCGGGCCGCGCCCGAAGGGTCGCCAGCGTCTCGCGGATCTGTTCCACGATTCCCGGGGTGTCGAGCCGGACCAGGGCCCGCAGGTCGGCGACCGATCCGTGGTCCACGAACCTGTCGGCCGGGATCCCCATGATCCGGAGCGCGACGTCCCGGAAGGCCGGGTCCGCCAGCCGGGCCTCCTCGAGTGCCTCGAGGACCCCTGAGCCGAAGCCGCCGCTCGTGGTGCTCTCCTCGAGGGTCACGACCAGGCGCCGGCCGCGGGCCTGGTCGAGGATCAGCTGGCGGTCGAGCGGCTTGGCGAAGCGGGCATTGATGACACCGACGGACCATCCCTCGACGACCAGGGCGTCGGCGGCCTCTTCCGCGCGCCGCACGATCGGCCCGAAGCCCACGATCAGGATGTCGGTTCCCTCGCGGAGGACCTCGCCGCGGCCGACCGGGAGGATCTCGGGCTCCCGCTCGGGCACGCCGAACCCGGCGTCGCGCGGGTAGTTGAGGGCGAAGGCGTGATCCTGCGCGAAGGCCGTCCGGACCATGGACCGCAGCTCCTGCTCGTCCTTCGGCGAGGCGATGACGAGGTTCGGGATCTGGCGGTGGGCCGGGAAGGAGAACATCCCCTGGTGGCTGGTCCCGTCCTCGCCGACGAGGCCGGCCCGGTCGACCCCGATGAGGACCGGCTGGTCGTTCTGGCAGACGTCGTGGACGATCTGGTCGAAGGCCCGCTGGAGGAAGGTGGCGTAGATGGCGACGACGGGCCTGCCCCCGCCCATCGCGATCCCCGTCGCGAGCGCGACGGCGTGCTGCTCGGCGATTCCCACGTCGACGAAACGATCCGGGAACTCGTCCTGGAACCGGTCCAGGCCGGTGCCGGTCGGCATCCCCGCCGTGATCGCTACGATCCGCCGATCCTCGCGCGCCGCCGCGATGACCTCCTGCGCGAAGAAATGCGTGTAGTTGGGGGTTCGCGGCGGCGCGGAGGACGCGGGCATGGTCGCGTCCCCGTTCCCGGCGGAGCCACCGGCCCGGGACGACGTCGCCGAGATCTCGCCCGCCCCCAACGGGCTTCTTGCCGTTCGGCGGCGGGCCTGGTACGCGTCCGCCATCGGCGGCAGGGCGGCGCCGTGGAACCCGACCTGGTCCTTCTCGGCCGGGTGGTAGCCGCGGCCCTTCTGGGTGCGGACGTGGACCAGGACCGGGCTGCCCAGGTCGAGCGCGCTGCGGAACGTGTGCTCGAGGGCGCGCAGATCGTGGCCTGGGACCACCCCGACGTAGGTGATGCCGAGGTCCTCGAAGAGCTGGCCGGGCTGGGCGAAGCTGACGACGGACTTCCGGAACCGCCGCGAGAGCTCGAGGGCGGTGGGGCCGACGACCGGGACCCGCTCCACCGTCCGGTCGTAGGAGCTCTTCGTCTGCTTCCAGGCGTTGGAGAGCTTGATCTCCGAGAGGTACTTCGAGAGTGCGCCGACGGACTGGCTGATCGACATCTCGTTGTCGTTGAGCACGATCAGAACCTGCGTCCGGCGGTGGCCGAGATCGTTGAGGGCCTCCAGCGAGAGGCCGCTCATCAGGGCCGCGTCGCCGACCACGACGGCGATCCGCTCCAGGCCGTGGCGGGTGTCGCGGGCCGTGGCGAGCCCCGCGGCGATCGAGAGGCCGGTCCCGGCGTGGCCGCCGTCGAAGACGTCGTGCTCGCTCTCCGAGCGGCGCGGGAACCCGCCGATGCCGCCGAGCTGGCGGAGCGTCCCGAACTGCTCGTAGCGCCCGGTCACGAGCTTGTGCGGGTAGGCCTGGTGCCCCGTGTCCCAGACGATCGGCTCGCGCGGCGACTCGAGCAGCCGGTGGAGGGCGAGGGTGATCTCCACGACCCCCAGGGACGAACCGAGATGGCCACCGGTCCTCGCGACCGTGGCGATGATCGTCTCCCGGATCTCCTCGGCGAGCACGAAGAGGTCGCGCTCGGAGAGGCCGCGGATGTCGCCGGGACCCTTGATGCTCGGAAGGATGACCAACCATGGACCTCGGTAGGCCGCCCGCGTCGCGGCGGGGGCGGGCGTCGGACCGGCTCGCGCAGGTGCCGCAGGCCTGCGCGCGCCCCCTCCGGCACGTGAACCCCGCGAGTCTACCCCGCCCGGCTGTGCGACGCCGACGGTCCGCGAGCGCGATCAGCCCGCCTCGTCCTCCCGCAGCTCTGCCTCGGCCAGCGCGCCGCGCGCGCCCTCGACGAGACGGCGCACCCGCAGCTCCGCATCGCCGAGGAGCCGCTCGCACCGCTGCTGGAGGGCGACGCCGCGCTCGTAGAGGGCCAGCGTCCGCTCCAGGGCCAGGCCCCCCGCCTCCAGCTCGGCGACCGTCCGTTCCAGCTCGGTGAGGGCCGCATCGAAGGCCAGCTCGTCCACCGTGCTCCGTTCAGGCTCAGTCACGTTCGTCCTCTCCTCCTTTGTCGACGGGATCATCTCCCTCGGTGCGGCTGCGCCGTTCGTCCCAGCGGCTGAGCCGCGGCGCGAGCGCCAGCCCCAACCCGACGCCGACGACGGCGACGGCCGCCACGAGGATCACGAACAGGAGCGGCTCCATCGTCAGGCCGGGTCCTCGGCGCGGGCCGCGATCTCGCCCCGGGCCACCCGGAGACGCAGCGCCGTCCCCGCCGGCGCCTGGCCCGGCTCGCGGACGATGGCGCCGTCGACCGCCCGCCGCACGATGGCATAGCCGCGGGCCAGCGTCGCGCCGGGATCGAGCGCGGCCAGCGACCCGCGGGTCGCGTCGAGGCCGGCCCGGGCCGCGGCCAGACGCGTCCGGACGAGCGGGTGGAGGCGGCCCGTCGTCCGTTCCACGCCCCGACGATCCGTCGCCAGGCGGCCGGCCACGGCGCCCGTGGCGCGGTCGAGCAGGTATCCCGCCCGTTCGCGCGCCGCGGCGAGGCGCGCCTCGGGACGGAGGCCCTCGAGGGCACGGCGCTCGCCGGCGACCCGCCGCCCCAGCTCGGTCATCTCCGCCCCCAGCGCCGCGTCTGACCGGGCCCGCTGGGCGCGGATGGCGGCGATCACCTCGAGGCGTTCCGGGACCACGAGCTCCGCCGCGGCCGAGGGGGTGGGGGCCCGGAGATCGGCGGCGAAGTCGACGAGGGTCACGTCGGTCTCGTGGCCGATCCCGGCGACGACGGGGACCGGATGCGCCGCCACGGCCCGCACGACGCGCTCGTCGCTGAACGCCCAGAGGTCCTCCAGCGACCCGCCGCCACGCGCCACGATCACGACGGCAGGCCCATCGAGGGGACGGCCGTCCGCGCGGCAGGCGGCCCCGTAGCGGACGAGGCGGTCGAGCGCGGCGACGATCGTCTCGGCCGCTCCCTCGCCCTGCACGCGGCAGGCGCTGACCAGCAGGCTCGTCATGGGCCAGCGGCGCTCGAGGACACGGCGCACGTCGTGGAGGACCGCGCCGGACAGGCTGGTGACGACCCCCACCGTCGCCGGGCGAACCGGGAGCGGGCGCTTGCGGCCAACGTCGAAGAGCCCCTCGGCGGCGAGCTGCGCCTTGGTCGCCTCGAAGCGGAGGGCCAGGTCGCCGAGCCCGGCCGGCTGGACGGTCGCGACGTAGCACTGGTAGACGCCCTGGGCGTCGAAGACGTCGATCCGGCCGTGGACGACGACCTGCAGCCCGGCCCGTGCCTCGAAGGGGCTGCGGATCCGGTCGTCGCGGAACCAGACGCAGGCGAGCTGGCTGCGGGCGTCCTTCAGGGTGAAGTAGGCGTGGCCGGCGGAGCTGATCGTGACCCGGCCAACTTCGCCCTCGACCCACACGTCCGCGAGCCGGGGATCGCCCCGCAGCGCGTCGCGGACGGCGCGGGTGACGTCGGAGACGCCGAGCACCCGGGGAGCTTCACGCTGCAGCGCGGCCCGGCCCGAGGGAGGCTCCAGGGCATCCCAGGACGGAAGCGCCCAGGCGGGCGGCTCGCGGTCGCCCATCGGTCGGGTTCAGACCCGGGTCTGGTACTCGCCGGTACGGGTGTCGATCCGCAGCGTGTCGCCCTCGGTCACGAAGAGCGGGACCTGGACCACGAGGCCGCTCTCCATCGTGGCCGCCTTCCGGGCGCCGGTCGCCGTGTCGCCGGCGAACCCCGGCTCCGTCTCGGCGACCAGCAGGTCGACCGTGATCGGGAGCTCCACGCCCAGCGTGTCTCCGTCGTAGCTGATCCGGTCCAGCACCGTCCCGTCCTTGAGGTACGGGACCACCTCGTCCAGCTGGGCCGCCGTGAGGTGGAACTGCTCGTACGACTCCATCTCCATGAAGTGGAAGTCGTCGCCGTCGCGGTAGAGGAACTGGATGGGCCGCCGGTCCAGCTGCGCCCGCGGCCACTTCTCGCCGGCCTGGAAGCTCTTTTCGACCGTGCTCCCCTTCTTGACGTTGCGGAGCTTGATCCGCACCTGCGCCGAGCCGCGGCCCATCTTGATGTGGTGGTAGTCGAGGACCTGCCAGAGGTCGCCGTCGAGCTCGATGACGACGCCCTTGCGCAGCTCACCGGTGGAGATCATGCGGTCGGGTGCTCCGTGCGGTGCCAGCGGTCAGGTGCGCGCCGGCGCGGGGGGTCGAGGTGTCCGCCCGATCCTAGCAGACGGACCTCGCCCGTCTCGGTGACCCGCCGGCGGCAGCGCCCAACATGCGCCCGCTCGGTCTAGGAGGTTGGGAGCTGTCACGATATAAGTGGGTCATTGGGGAGGGTGAGGCGGGGAAGCAACGAGTAGTTCCATTCGCCGTGGAAGCCGTCTCGGCGCAGGTAGATGGCATCGAGTTCGGCGTCGGAGACGACCCGCCCGGCCGGGTAGCGGTTGGTGTCGAGCTCGCTCCGGACCCGGAGGCCCGTCCGGGTCGTCGTCGCGCCGATGAGCTTGACCACGACCTCGTGGCTCACGAGCGGCTTGCCCCGCCAGTTCTGGCTGATCGCGCTGAACAGCCGGTGCTCGATCTTGTTCCACTTGCTCGTCCCGGGCGGGAAGTGACAGACGGCGATCTCGAGGCCGGTCTCGTCGGCCAGCTTCTGCAACTCGAGCTTCCACAACCGGAGCCGGTAGCCGTTGCTGCCGCCGGCATCGGCCGTCACCAGGAGCCGGGTCGCCCCCGGGTAGAGCGTCTCGCCCATGCTGCGCCACCAGCGCCGGATGCTCTCGACGGCAAAGGCCGCCGTGTCGTGGTCGGTCCCGACGCTGACCCAGGCCTCATTCTGACCCAGATCGTAGACGCCGTAGGGACTGACCCGGCCGAGCTCCGGGATCAGGAAGTCGTGCATCCGGACCTCCTCCGGCGCGCCCTTCGGCCGCAGCTCCCGGCCGGCGTTGCGGAACGGGCCGACGAGCTCCTTCTTCTTCGTGTCCACCGAGATCACCGGCTGGCCCAGGGAGAGCTGCAGCTGGACCGCCGCGTTGAGGTGCTCGAACTGGGCGTTGCGGTCCGGGTGGTCGGTCCCTGCGAGGGTCTTGCGGTTGGCCCCGAGGCTATAGCCCAGCTCGTGGAGCAGCTCGGCGACGATCCGATGGCTGACCCGGTGGCCCCCGCGCCGCAGCTCGGCCGCCAGCTGGCGGACGCTCTTGCAGGTCCAGCGCAGGGGGGACTCGGGATCGCCCCGACTGAGGGGCTCGACGAGCGCTTCCAGGTCGCGCCGCAGGGTCGGGTCGCGCTCGACGGTCCGCTTCCGGCCGCCGCCCGGCCGGCGGATCCGGCCCTGGGCGAGCCGCTCGGTCGGGCGGCGAAGCTCCTCGATCCCGCGCCGGATCGTCGTCCGCGACGCGCCGGTCGCCCGGGCCACCGCCGCCTGGCCGCCCCGCCCCGCCGCCGCCGCCTCGGCCGCCAGCACGAGCCGCCGCACCCGCTCGTCGATCTGCGGGGCGACCGCCTGGTACCGAGTTCGAATGGCGCCTTCGTCGAGCACCAACGAAGCATAGCCGAGGACCCGCCACAGGTCAAGTTATATCGTGACGGCTCCTTGGTGTCAAACGCGCGTTCTGGACGGCTGACGGGAGCAGGCAGTCCGAGATCGAACGGATGGGCACTGCCCGCAGGATCGCAGGAGCCGCCATGACGCTGGTGAGTTGTTCCGCCGAGAACCCACGTTCTCACTGTGGAGGCCCTTCTTCATGACATTCAGAGAGCCGTGTCGGGGGACCGAGAGCCGGCCGGGGTCGCGGTCGTGCGAACCGCCCGAATCGGGCCTCGGATCGCGGGAGGCCGGCTGTCGCGGGCTCCTCAGCCCCCCGTTTCGTACCAAGCGTGGTCGATCGCCGTCTGCACGAACGCCTCGACATTCTCGATCGGCGTGCCGTACTCGAGGAAGTCGGCGTTCTGGAGGATGAACCTGCCGCCCGGCTTGCCCATTTCCATTGCCCACTCCGTCGCCCGTTTCACGTCGTCGACCGTCCCGTTCTGGATGGCCAGGATCTGGTCAACCCCGCCGATGATCACGTAGGCATCGCCCACGAGCGCCTTGACCTTGTCCAGTTCGGCATCGCCGAGCTGTGGCGGGGGCGAGAACGGCTCAACGGCCGCCACGCCCAGTTGCTTGTAGGACTCGACGAGGTTCATGATCTGGCCGCAGTTGTGGTAGACGGCAGGCGTCCCCCTGGCTTGCGCCCACTGTATGTGGCGTCGCTCATAGTCGAGGATGTAGGTCTCGTAGTTCTTGCGGCCGAGGAACCCGCCGGGAACGTTGCCGCCGATGAATAGGCAGTCCACGCCGGGCGCATCCACCGCACGGGTATAGTCACGAACCCGTTCGAGCGAAAGCTCCATGAGGTCCGCGTAACACTCGGGATCCAGGTAGAAGAGCGCATAGAGGTCCTGCTCGTCGATGAGCAGCGAGGCCATGTTGAACGGGCCATGGGGTGCCCAGATGCCGATGATCCCATCGTCACCCAGTGCCTCCCTGATCGGTCTCACACGCTCAGCGACCCGGGAGGGGAAGTCGGTCGGCATCTTCGGCTCGTACTCGCGGATGATCTCGAGATCCTCCCGCCCATGGACCGGCTTCTTCGTGCACGCGTACATGAGCGTGCCCGGCCGGATCCGGTCGATCGAGAACTCCTGAGAAAGCGTGCCCTTGGGCGTACGCACGGTCGACGTGCGGACGGTCGTCCGCCCTTCACTGACCTCCTCGGTGTGGACCTCCCAGGTGTCCGTGGATTCCTGGACGTTGAGGCCGCCGAAGAACATCCACTGGAAGGGCTCAAGCGTCCCGAACAGGAGCCGCACCATGACGTCGGCCCCCATCTGGCGTGAGATCTCGATGACCTTGAGCTGGATATTCAGGAAGTCCCAGGGATCCATCTCAGGGTAGAGCTGATTGATGAAGTGACCCTGGTCCTGGATGAACAGGGTGACGGGCACGCGGTCGGGCAGCTCGCCGCGGAATACCTTCAGAAACCGTTCTCGCGATGTCATGGCCATTGCTCGCCTCCGACCGCGATGAGAGGACCGGCGCCTACGACTAGACCCGCACTCGGCTGCGCAGATGTTCGTGGATGATCCGCCAGGCCTCCAGGCCGGTACCAACGGGATCGCGGTCGACCGCCTCGGTGCGATGGCCGGTGACGACGGCGTCCCGCGGCGACGGATACGTCGCCAGGATCGTCCCCTTTGGCTTCAGATTCGCGAGGAGCTCAGAGAAGTACCCCTCCATGTCGAGCGCGGTGTAGTCGCAGACCATGAGGGTGATCTTGTCCTCGAAAACGGTCTGCGCTTTGAAGATCTGGGCGAAATCGCCCATGGGCCAGGCGTTGATGCCGGTGAGGCCCTCGATGGACCGGTAGTTCTCGAGCTGGTGGGCGGCACTTCCGCAGTAGTGGAGCGTGCCGCCGCCGAACGCCGTGAGGACGCGTGAGTTGTAGGGGACGACGAACTCCCGATAGAGCGGAGCGGACATGATCGTCGAGTCGTCGTCGGAGATCCATACCCCGCCGAAGCCTTTCGGCAAGGCGACGGTGTGCGGGAAGGCGCCCGATTCGAGCTCCTGCCCCGCGTGCTGCTTCTGCAGCTTCACCCAGTCGATCAAGACGGTCGTGCAGAAGTCCATCAGCTCGTGGACGATATTCGGGTAGTCGTACATCCAGAGGAAGATGGTTTCAACGCCGACGAGGTTGAGCGCGATGTTGAGCGGGCCCTGGTTGTCGGTGAACGACACCGGCAGGTCACTGTTGGCGCGGAGGTAGTCGATGCAATGCAGGACCCGCGGCATCAGCCCGTCCTTGTGCGGGTCCGGCGGGACGAGTTTCTTGACGTCCTCGGGCTGCCTGATGATCGGACCTTCGACCGCCGGCTCCTCCTTTGGCTGGAAGAGGATGCTGCAGCCGAGGGCCGAAGGGACCACTCCCGTGCCGTACCAGGGGAAGAGGAACGGGATGTAGATGTCCTCGTAGCGAGCCAGGTGGGCGACGATCTTCTTTGCCTGGAAGTCAAGCATCGACGCGAAGGCGCCGTCCTCGAAGTAGTCGTCGGGGACCAGTCTCGGGTCCTCTCCGGTGATCCAATAGTTGACGTCGCCGATCAGGACCGGCAACTCGTCCACCGGGGCTTGGCGGTAGGCCAGCTCGATCCGTTCGTAGGAGCGCTGGAAACGGTCTCTGTTGGAATCGTCCATGAGGCGCAGCACGGTTCTCCTCCCGGCGAGGCACCCGACGCTGCTCACGTTCCACACGGGGGCGAGCGTCGAGCGTCGCAACGGCTGATGACGTCCCGTCTCTAGCGGTAGCTTCGGTCGTGGGCTGTTTTCCACGAAGGGCCAGAGGGTCCTCCGCAAGCGGGCCGCTTGTCTTTGCAGCGGCTCGTCGCCGGTGTCAACATTGTCGACCCTGACGGTTCGCGGCGGTGCTTCAACATGCGCCGACCCGCTGCCAGCATCTCCGAAGCGTGGGCCATGCAGCCGTCGCAGAACACCTGACACGATGCCGACGCCCGACGGCTCGGGCAAGGAGGATGGATCCATGGCCGATCTGGCTGCGCTCACCGAGGCGATCGAAGCGGGCGATCGCGCGACCGCCGTCCGCACGACCCAGGAGGCGATCGACGAGGGGTTGGAACCGCAGACGATCCTGGCCGCGATGACGGCGGCCATGGAGGTCGTGGGCGGGCGCTTTCAGCGCAACGAGATCTTCGTGCCCGAGATGCTCATCAGCGCCCGAGCGATGAAGGAGTCGACCGCCCTTCTCGAGCCGCTCCTCGCGGAGGCCGGCGTGCGTCCGGAAGTCACAGCGGTCATCGGCACGGTCAAGGGCGATCTCCACGACATCGGCAAGAACCTGGTCGGGATGATGTGGAAGGGGGCCAACATCGAGGTCATCGATCTCGGCACCAACGTCAGCGCCGACCAGTTCGTGAACGCCACCCAGACGCATGGGGCCCGCCTCGTGGGGATCAGTGCGTTGCTCACGACGACCATGGTGGGGATGCGCGAGATCGTCGAGGCGATCCGCCACGCCGGACTCGTCGATGTCAAGATCATGGTCGGCGGCGCCCCGATCACCGAGAGCTACGCCGCGCAGATCGGCGCCGACGGCTACGCGCCGGACGCCGCCACCGCGGTCGATGTCGCCAAGAAGCTCATGGCGTAGGCCGGGCAGGATCGCCGATGAACCACCGCGACCGCGTGCAGGCCGCCCTGCATCACGAGGAGCCGGATCGGTGCCCGATGCAGGTCAGCTTCACGCCGGAGTTCGCAGAGCGGCTCCGGCTCGAGCTCGGTTTCTCAGAGGAGAAGGTCCACAACCCGCACGGTGGTGGTAACACGTACGAGCTCGAACGGGAGATCGACGAGGACATGCTCCTGACCTCGGTCGGGTGGGCGAACGAGTACTACCAGCCCGGCGACACCTACACCGATGAGTGGGGCGTCGGGTGGAAGGCGCAGCCGTATGAAACGCGGTTCGGGACAGGCCATTACACCGAGATGGTCGTCCACCCCCTCGCGGACGACCGGGCGATCGACTCGTATGTTCCGCCCGACCCGAACAGGCCCGAGCTGTATGCAGAAGCGCAGCGGCTCATCCGCGACCACAAGGATGAGTACTGGATCGTCGGCGTCACCGTCACCACCATCTGGGAGACCGCCTGGGCGCTGCGAGGTTACTCCCAGCTCTTCATGGACCTCCTGACCGAGCCGGACCTCGTCGAGCGCATCCTGGAGATCCCCTTCCGCTACCACCTCACTGCCGCCGAGCGCCTCGTCCGGATGGGCGTGGACATGATCTGGACCGGCGACGACATCGGGATGCAAACCGGGATGGTCATGTCGCCGGACACTTGGCGGCGGTACTTCAAGCCACGCATGGCCGAGTTCTTCGCTCGGCTCAGGTCGATCAACCCCGGTGTCAAGATCGCCTACCATGCAGACGGCGACGTCCGCGCGGTGATCCCGGATCTGATCGAGATCGGGCTGGACGTGCTGAACCCGGTACAGCCGGCCTGCATGGACCCGGCTGATCTGAAGCACCTCTACGGCGACAGGCTCTGCTTCTGGGGATCGATCGATGAGCAACACACGCTGCCGTTTGGCTTGGCGGAGGACGTTCGGAACGAGGTCCTCATGCGACTGCGCACGATCGGCAGAAACGGCGGTCTGATCCTCGGCCCGACGCATCACGTTCAGCTCGACACGCCAATCGAGAACTTCTGGGCGATGATCAGGACGATCAGGGAGACGCCGTACGCGTCCCTCCGGCACGGTCACGATGCCGACCGAGCCGGCGTGGTCGGCTGATGCGACGCTATCCGGTGCGCGGACCTGCGAACGCGCAGACCACACCCTCGTCGTAGCTCTGCTCGAGTCGCTCGCCGGGCTGCAGGACGAGGAACTCGTCTGCCCAGTCACCGAAGAGCAGTCGACGGATCAGCACCGTGTCGCCCGCCAGTCGCTCGAAGGTCCAGCCCCGGCGCTCCGCGTCCGCGCGGGCCCTCGACTCGACCGCGGCGGAATCGCTGACGCCCACGTCAATGAAGGTCGCCCGGTCGTAGCGCTCCTTCCAGGCGCCCATCACCTCCATGAGGTAGTCGGCATTCTCTTGCCCGTACTTCGCGACCAGGTCCTCGTGCGATGCCCTGACCGTTGGGTCGTCGACCGATCCAAGCCCGATAAGGGGATCGGCATCCGACTCCCGCTCGATGTAGTCCTGGGCATACCAGAAGGTGCCCGGGTGCGCCTCGAACTGCTCGCGGTACCGGTCGCGGCTGCCCAGGAGCAGCGTGATGCAGTCGTGGGCGCGCGGGATCACCACCGGCCGGTCACGAGCCACCAGACCGGCCGTCGCGGCCCCGCAGAGACCGTATGCGAGGACGACCGCGTCGTGCGGGCCGAGGGCGTCGATCGCACCCTGGAGTTGCGCGCGCAGCTGGGGCGGTGTGTCGTGCAGCCCGCGCCGCAGGATCTCAACGTCCACGATGTGCGGCGACCTGGCTGCGGCGAGATAGATCGGTCGGGCCAGCACCTCGCAGCCGATGCACTTCAGGCGCATGGACGCAGCGTAGCGTCAGGCGCCCTCGCCCGCCGAGCCGCCCGACGCTCCCAGGCTCGGGCCGGACATCTCCCCGCAGCGGCTGTAGGCGCCGTGCTCCAGGGCCGTGTCGTAGATGGCCACGATGTTCTCCGGCGGTACAAGCGCCTGGACGTTGTGCACGGCGGCGAAGACGAAGCCGCCACCGGGCGCGAAGTCGTCAATCCGTCGTTTGACCTCGTCGCGGACCTGCTCCCGGCTGCCGAACGGCAGCACGCGCTGGGTGTCCACGCCTCCGCCCCAGAACACGAGGTCCTTCCCGAACCGCTCTTTGAGCGTCCTCGGGTCCATGCCCCTGGCGCTCACCTGGACCGGATTCACGATGTCGACGCCGATCTCGATGAGGTGTGGGTAGAGCTCCGAGGCCGCACCGCAGCAGTGATAGAACAGCTTGGCCCTCGTCCGACGCTTGATCGCCTCGAAGAGCCGGCGCTGGCGCGGCTTGATGAGCGAGGCGTAGAGGTCCGGGCTGATCATCCAACCGTCCTGGGTCGAGAGGTCGTCCCAGAACGTGAACACTTGGATGTACTCGCCGACCTGGTCCAGGTAGCGCTCGACGGACGCGATGTAGATCTCGGTGATGCCGTCCATCAGCCGCTCGGCAAACGGCCGGTCCGTGATCATCGCCATCATGAAGTTCTCGAGCCCGACGGTCCGGCACGGCTGCTCGAAGACCCCGCCGCCGATGATTCCGCTGCCGATGAGCGCGTAGTCGGTGTTCTCGTAGAGATACCTCGCCTGGTCTCGGAGCGTCGCGACGACCTCGACAGGATCTGGCGAGGGCCACCGGTAGGCGTCGAGCGCCTGGAGTGAGATCTCCTTGATCGGGAACTCGACCCAGTCGTAGTAGAAGCCGTTCTCCTTGGGCATGCGCAGCTTGGCGCCCCACCGGTCGTAGAAGGCCCAGTAGTGACCGTCGTCGAGGATCTCCACGCCCGATACGTGTGTGGGCGGGAGCTGGACCATCCGGGTGTCGACGCCGAACCGTTCGAGGAGGTCGTCGGTCAGAAATGGGAGCTGCTGAACCTCATCGTAGACCCTGACGTCCTCGAGCGGCAGCCCGAGGTGTTCCTTGACGTCCCTGTACGCCTTCTCTGTGATCGAGGAGACGATCGACCCGCCGAGGTCGATCGGGATCCTGTCCGCCTCTCTGTGGTCAAGAGCCAGCATCACTCGTTCGCGAGGCTTCATCGGTCTCCTCCGTGAGCTGGGCCAGCAACTCGGCACGCGGCACTCAGTCCGGCAGCCATCCGAGCGGGAGGGCGAGCGCGAGGTCACGTTACGTTGGGGTGCGCCCGCGCCGAACCCAACCGACCCGCTGCTGCGCGCCGAGCTCGGCGAGCCGCTCAGCCGCCCCAAGATGGGCCGCCCCGGCGACCCCGAGCGACGACGCGAACTACGCGAACTGGTCCATGAGCCCCACGTTTGCATCGTATCGTAGAATCCCATGACGATTACCCACCGGTCCCAGAGTTCACGGCGTCGCGGGCTGCACCGGGACGTCGTCGACGCGCTCGGCTCGCGGATCGTCCAGGGGGAGCTGTCATCCGGCATGAGCCTGCCCAACGAGGTCGAGCTGAGTCTCGCGCTCGACGTCTCGCGGACCGTCGTCCGCGAGACGATCAAGGTGCTCGCCGCGAAAGGTCTCGCCGAGTCCCGACCGAAGACCGGGACGCGGGTGATGTCGCGGAGCCACTGGAGCCTCATCGACCCGGACGTCCTGAGCTGGCAGCTCGATGCTGGCGTCGGCGAGGACTTCTTCCGCGACGTCATGGAGGTCCGCTCGTTCATCGAGCCCCGTGCGGCCGGCCTGGCGGCGATCCGCCGGACCGACGAGGAGGCCACCCATCTCGAAGAGCTGCTGGAGGAGATGGTTCGAACGGTCGACCACCCCTACGCAGAGGCGTATGTCGACGTCGACCTGGAGCTCCACGCTGCGATCCTCCATGCCACGCACAACGAGATGCTTGCCCAGATGACGAGCACGCTCGGTACGGCGCTTCAGGCCGGACGCACCGTCACGACCAGGGTGCCGGGCGGGCACGTGCAGGCGATGCCGCTGCACCGTGCCGTGGTGGCGGCGATCGTCGCCGGCGACAGTCCGGGGGCGGTGACAGCGATGGACCGGCTTGTGAAGAGCGCGGCCCACGATATCGAGGTGATCCTGCACGGTGGGGACGACAACGACTCCGACGGATCAGCATAACAGTAGGAGGAGGCGCAGAGAGCAGAGCGACAGTGGCTTGTACCCCCGGGACCGACCCGCGGATCACATGGGCACCCGACCTGTGGCGGACCCAGCGACAGCGGACGGATCGCCGGGTAGAGGACAGGGCCGACTCGACCCACGCTGGGGAAAAGCGTCCCGCATCCACGCACGGGCGGCACACGACCGTTCGTCAACGCTGGCACTGAGGAGATCATCGATGCGCAGCACGTTCATGAAGGGCGCGGCGCTCTCGGCGGTATTCGCCCTCGCGTTCGCCGCCTGCTCGAGCGGCGCCACGACGGCGCCGTCGGCAGCCCCGAGCGAATCAGCGGCCCCGTCGGTCGCTCCGTCCGAGTCGGCCGCGCCGGCCGGCAAGGTCCTGTTCGTCGCGATCAACAAGAGCGCCGATCAGCAGTACTTCATCGACCTCCAGACGTCGTTCGTCGACACGATCACGTCGCTGGGAGGCGAGGCCAAGAAGTTCGATGCCAAGCTCGACCCGAACCTCGGCGTCAGCCTCGTGAATGACGCCATCTCGGCCGGGGCCAAGGGCATCGCAATCACCGTCCCCGATCAGACGATCGGCCCAGCGGTCGCGAAGGCCGCCAAGGACGCCGGCGTGGCGCTCGTGGCCACGGACGACGGAATCAAGGACGACCAGGGCAACGCGGTGCCGTTCGTCGGCTTCGATGGCAAGGACATGGGCAGCAAGGTTGGCGACGCAGCCGCCAAGCTGCTCACCGATGCCGGCTGGCTGAAGGACTCCTCGAAGAAGGTCGGCGTCCTTTCCGTCGAGGTCCAGACCCTCTCGGTCTGCAACGACCGGACCGACATGGAGAAGGCGAAGATCCAAGCGGCTGGCGCCACGAACGTCTACCCGGTGCCGTACAGCGGCCAGGTGGACTCGTCCCAGGAAGCGGCCGGCCCGATCATCACCGCCCATCCTGACATCACGAACTGGATCGTCTTCGCCTGCAACGACGAGGGCGTCCTCGGCGCGCTCAACGCGCTGTCGACCGCGGGCGCGAAGCCGGAGAACATCATCGCCGTCGGCCTCGGCGCGTACGAGGCCTGCAAGCCGTGGGCGGCCAACCAGCCGTCCGGCTTCAAGGCGGGCCTCTTCATCTCCGGCCTCGACGTCGGCAAGGCTGCCGCGCAGGTCCTCTACGACCACGTCGTGAACGGCAAGGCCCTCCCGCAGAAGACGATCGCAAACACGACGATCGTCGACCCGACGAACTACTCGACGGTGTTCGATCCCATCTCGCTGGCCAACTGCAAGAAGTAAGCTCCTCCTGCGAGCGGGGGTCCGGGCCGGACGGCCCGGACCCCCGCTCAGCCTCTCAGCCGCAGAAGGACCAGCCATGACGACCGCCGCGGATCTCGAGGCCCCCGCTCCGGAATCCCGGCCGACTCCGCCCGGGACCCTCGAGATCCGCGGGATCAGCAAGGCATTCCCGAACGTCCAGGCACTCCTGGACGTGTCGCTCGACGTCCGCTCCGGCGAGATCCTCGCCCTCCTCGGCGAGAACGGCGCCGGCAAGTCGACGCTCCTGAAGATCCTCAACGGCGACTACACGCCGGACACAGGGACCTTGACGATCGACGGCGAACGGATGAGCTTCTCGAGTCCGCGCGACTCGCACCGCCACGGGATCCGCGTCATCTACCAGGAACCAGAGATCGTCCCGGGTGTCGACGTCGCAGAGAACATCTGGGTCGGCGAGCTCCCGCAGCGAAACGGATTCGTCAGTCGTCGGAAGCTGAAAGAGTCGGTCCTGGCCGACCTCCGGCGGTACGGGTTCGAGAGCGTTCTCCCGATGAACCTGATGGGGGACATGCTCTCGTCGGCGCAGCGCCAGCTCGTCGAGATCATGCGGGCCCTCAAGTCGAACGTTCGCATCCTGGCGCTCGATGAGCCGACCTCGTCCCTGACGGACGAGGAGGTCGATCGCCTCTTCACGCTCGTCCGCCGTCTGCGCTCCGAAGGCGTTGCGATCATCTACGTGTCGCACCGGATCCGGGAGATCCTGCGCCTCACGGACCGCGTGGCGATCCTCCGGGATGGGAAGCTCGTCTCCATCCAGCCGGCCGCCGACCTCACCGAGCGCGACATCGTGCGGCTGATGGTCGGCCGGGAGCTTCAGGACGTCTTCCGGCGGCGACGCTCCGTCGCCGAGCGGATCGTGCTCGAGGCGCGCGACATCAAGAGCAACTGGCACCGCGGGATCTCGTTCCAGGTGCGAGCCGGCGAGGTGGTCGGCTTCGCCGGACTCGTGGGCGCGGGCCGGACCGAGCTCGCCAAGGTGATCTTCGGCGAATTCCCGATGGATTCGGGTTCGGTGCTGGTGGACGGCGCCGAGGTCGCGATCAAGCGCCCGGACGATTCGATCAACCTCGGTCTGGGCTTCGCCCCCGAGGACCGCAAGCGCGAAGGCCTCATCCTCATGCGCAGCGTTCTCGAGAACACCTCGATGGTCATCCTCCGGCGCCTGACCCGTCTCGGGTTCGTGCGCAGCCGAGAGGAACGCCGAATCGCGTCCCGATACATCGAGCGGCTTCGCGTCCGCACCCCGTCGCTCGACCAGGAGGTGGGCAAGTTGTCCGGCGGCAACCAGCAGAAGGTCGTCCTCGCCCGCTGGCTGGCCGCCAAGCCGAAGGTCCTCATCCTCGATGAGCCGACCCGTGGGATCGATGTCGGCGCAAAGGCCGAAATCTTCCGCCTGATCGACGAGCTCGCGAACGAGGGCATCGGGATCGTCTTCATCTCGTCCGATCTGCTCGAAATCCTGGGTCTCTCGGATCGGATCTACGTCATGCAGAGAGGCCGTATCACGGGCGAACTCTCCGGCGAGGGAGCGACCGAGGAGCAGGTGCTCGCCCTGGCCATGGCCGAGCATCTGACAGCGTCAACGTCGGGCGGCGTCCCGGCGGACCTGGCAGCTGAGGGACAGGCACGATGAGCGACGTACCGGCGACCGCGGTCAGCGAGGCGGCCAGGAAGGACGGAATCCTCCGTCGCGTGATCAACGCGGTCGGCGTGGACAACCTCTCGCTGCTCCTCGCCCTTGTGCTCGTCATCTTCGTCGTCTATCTCCAGCAGCCGTTGTTCCTGAGCTGGCAGAACCTGATGAACAGCCTCGCCCAGAGCATCGTGATCGTCGGCCTGATGGCGATCGGCGAGACCGTCGTCATCATCGCCGGGGGGCTCGACATCTCGGTCGGCTCGGTCGCGTCCGTGGCGTCGGTGACAGCGGCGATCGCAGTCACATCGGGGCTCTTCGGGATCCTTCCGGCGGGTTCGATGCAGCTGGGCCTCATCACCGGGATCGTGACCGGGTTGATCCTGGGAACCGGGAATGGTCTGATCGTGACGATCCTGCGCGTCAACCCGATCATCGCCACCCTCGGGACGCTCGCCGCGTACGCCGGGCTGGCATTCCTGGTCGCTCCGGGGGGAAAGCCCGTCGGCGTGATCACCCAGCCCGATTTCACCTGGCTGGGCAGTGGCCGGTTCGTCGATAGCCTGCCGATCCCGCTCCTCGGCGGCTCGCCGTGGACCGGGATCCCGGTCCTGTTCGTGATCCTCCTCGTCGTGACAATCCTCGTGCACATCCTGATGAAGTACATGGACTTCGGGCGTGCGATCTACGCGATCGGCGGCAATGCGACGGCGGCCCGCCTGGCCGGCATCAACGTGACGCGGGTCAAGATCACGATGTACGCCCTCTCGGGCGGGATCGCCGGACTGGCGGGTGTCCTCCTTACCGGCCGGACGACGTCGGGCAACCCGATCAACGGCGTCGGATTCGAGCTCCAGGCGATTACCGCGGTGTTCCTCGGCGGCGCCGCCACGACCGGCGGCAAAGGCACGATCGTCGGCACCGTCCTGGCGTTCATCCTGGTCGGTGTGCTCAACAACGGGATGAATCTCATCGGCATCAACACCTACTACCAGAAGGTCGCCCTCGGCGGGCTGCTCATCGGCGCGGTGGCCGTCGCCCAGTGGCGACAGGCCCGGGCGGAGCGCGCCCGGACGCGGATCGCGGCGGCGTCTGCCTAGGCCGTCGCGCCACGCGCGCCCGCGTTCGGGCGGCCTGAACAGGAAACGACCCGATGCGGATCGAGTCCGTCACGACGCTCGTCGTCAACGCCCGCCAGCGCAACTGGGTCTTTGTCAAGGTCACGACCGACCAGCCCGGGCTCGTCGGCTGGGGCGAGGCGTCCACCGAGTGGCACACCCATGCCGTCGTCGGAGCCGTCGAGGACGCGGTACCGTTCCTGGCTCTGTCGCGGACTGGTAGGAGGGGGCCGGGATGACGGAACGCGGCAACCCGCATGGGCGCTACCCGACGGTCGTCCTGGAGAATGACCGGCTGCGGGTCGTCGTCGTGCCGGAGCTCGGCGCGAGGGTCATCTCGCTCGTCGACCGACGAACGGGACGTGAGTGGCTGACGTCGGGGAGACCGCCCCGAGGCTCCGCGGAACGCGACGCGGCGTTCGGCGGGGACGCGGCCTATGGCTGGGACGAGTGCCTCCCGACGGTCGCGCCCGGCCCGGATCCGCTCGCGCCCGGCCGGCGGCTGCGCGATCACGGAGACCACTGGGGCCGGCCGACCACGCTCCTCCGGGTCGACAGGTGCCCGGATGGCGGCGTGAGCGGCTGCATCGAGACGGCCCACGACGGCCTCGAGTGGGCGTACAGGTTCCGGCGTCGCGTCCGGCTCGACGGGCCGTGCGTCGTCGCCGAATACGAGCTCGAGAGTCGCGCAGACGTGCCGCTCCCGTTCCTGTGGTCGATGCACCCGCTCCTGGACCTCGAGCCGGGAACGCGGATCCACCTGCCGGAGACCGCCCGCGTCCTCGTCTCGCACGGTGCCGGGACGGGGATCGAGCCGGGTCGGCGGGTCGAATGGCCGGCCGCGATCCGGTCGGGACAGCCCCCGCTGGTCCTCGATGAGGTTCGCCCGATCGAGGCAGCCCAGGCGATGAAGCTGTACGCCGGACCGATGAGCGTCGGGCGCGCGGCGATCGAGACGCCGGAGGCCGCGTGGCTCCGGATCGAATGGGACGTCTCCATGGCGCCGTTCCTCGGGCTCTGGCTCGACTACGGCGGGTGGCCGCCGGACGCGCCGCTGCACCAGGTCGCCCTCGAGCCGACGACCGCCCCGGCCGACGATCTTCCGGCGGCGATCCGCGACGAGCGCGCGCTGGTCCTCGACCCCGGCGAGCGGGTGCACTGGTGGGTGCGTCTCGAGACCGGGGCGCCGGGCGAGGTCCTGCTCGGGATGTAGCGTGCGCGGCGCATCGCCGAACCCGGACGCCGCGGAAAGATTGTCTGATGATCAGACAATGCGCCAGCTCGCATATGGCGGTCGCGGCCTCCACGGCCTGGCGGTCGAGATGCTCGGCCGGCGGATCGTCGGCGGTCGCGTCGCGCCGGGCGCCGCGCTGCCGACGGAGCAGGAGCTCGCCGACGAATTCGGCGTCAGCCGGTCGGTCGTCCGGGAGGCGATGAAGGTCCTCGCGGCGAAGGGCCTCGTATCGGCGCGTCCGATGGCGGGGACGCATGTCCGGGCGCGCTCGGAGTGGCACCTCATCGATCCGGACGTCCTCGCCTGGCGAGCCGAGACGGACGGCGCGCCGACGCTGCTCCGCGATCTGCTCGAGGTTCGAGGATCGTCGAGCCGGCCGCGGCAAGGTTGGCCGCCGAGCGCTCTGGGCGGGTGCCGCGATCGGATCTCGACAGGCGGCTGGACGAGATCCAGGCCGCCGTAGCCGAGCCCGATCGGTTCGAAGACGCCGACGTCGCGTTCCACGCGGCCGTCCTCGCCGCGTCCGGCAATGAGCTCCTCGAGCAGCTCCTCGGGGCCATCGATGTCGCGCTCCGGTTCGGTCGGGCCGCCGGGTCGCCACCCCCGGGCACGCTCTCGGCCCACGCCCGGGCCGTCGAGGCCATCCGCTCGGGTGACGGCGACGCGGCCGAAGCCGCGATGCGCAAGGTCGTCGCAGGCGAGGCACGGGGGATCCCGACCGCGGCGGGTCCCCCGCCCTGACAGGGGGCGGGCGGCGGCGACGACATGGCTCTGGTGGCCCACCGCGACCAGCTCGAGCGCGGCTTCGCGCGCCTCTCCACCGAGCATCGGACGGTCCTCGTGCTCCACCACCTGCTGGGACTGACCGCCGAAGAAACCGGCCGAGCCATAGGCATCCCGGTCGGCACTGCGAAATCGCGGATCCACTATGCGACGGCCGCGCTCCGCGCCGCCCTCGAGGCGGACGCCCGGGTGCTCGAGATCGCGACGATCGACGCCCTGGGGCTCGACAACTCGATTGCTCGCGCGAGGGTCCTCATCGCCGCGGTCCTCGCGGCGGCGAAGCTGCTCGAAACGGGCGAGCTCGAGGAGCGGCTGGCGGCTCTTGAGGCGGCCGTCCGCGCCGGTCGACGGAACGCTCCCGAGGCGCTGTTCCTCGAGGGCGAGCCGTGACCGCGAAGGGGCGCCTGGCCCGGCTCGAGGGCGCCCTCTCGCCCAAGGCCGCCACCCTGCTCTGGCTCACCGACGCCCACCAGTTCCCCACCCTGCCCGCCTACGTCGACTGGCTCATCGACCAGCCGATCTCCGTCGCCCCGCTCGAGCGGGTGCCCGAGCAGGCCAGGGCGGCCGCCGTCGAGGCGCTGCGCGGGCAGCCCCGGGAGGCTGTGCGGGAGGCTTCCCATCAGGCTGTCCGGGACGCCATCTTCCTCGTCGAGCTCGTCCTCCGGCTCAACAGCGTGGCCGAGGAGACGATCAGGATCGAGGGCCTCCGGTATGGCGTCTTCTTCTGGGAGATGCGGGCGATCAGCGCGGAGGCCGAACTGGCGCGGCGGAATCGATCCCGTGCAGATCGCTCGGCCTCGAGCCTCGTGGAGCGCTGGCAGGCGTGGCGCGCAGGCAGCACCGGGCTCGGTACCGGACTCTACGCTGCGGAGGAGGCGCGGCTGCTCTTGGAGCGTCGCTACCTCGACGGCCATGCCGCGCCTTTCCCCGACGCGATCGCCGACTGGGGGCGGCTCCGGGAGAGTGCCGAGCACCTCGCCAGCCTGGGCAATGCCCTCCGACCGCTCATGGATGGCACGCCGGCAGCGATGGGCGACGTGCCCGACCCGGATCTGGACACGCTCCGTGCTGTCGCCCGCACGCTCGCCGCCGCGGTGGTCGGTCGGATCGTCGACGAGGCTCGCGCGGCCACGTTCGACACCCTCGGCGACGCCGACGGTGCGGCCACGATCGTCGAACGCCGGCTGCGGGCCGGGACGCCGTGACCCCGGCCTGGAGGAAGCTAGGACTCCGCATCGCGTCGCCCGTCAGAGGAACCGCCGGACGACGCGACCCGGGAACATGCTCGGACCGGACGCCGTGGCTTCTTTGCCGTCGTCGGATCTCGAAAGCCCTCGCCGAGTCGCCGAATGCCAAGGAACTCCATCGATGCAGTTTCAGGACTACGTATCCGCTGTCACCGTCAAATGGCTGCTCGAACCCGACGCTGCGGAAGAGCCTGAGCCCGCCTGGGTCGCGGAGCCGGCCTATGGGGGCGCACTGGGCGACCGGGGGCCGTTCGCCTCTGGCGAGCCGGCGGCAAGACGCCTATCGTGCGCGGCGCAGCGGGAGGGCCGGTCGGCAGGGGCCCGCGTGTCCGACGCGATGGCGCCCTCCACCTCGCGCCAGATCCCGATCGGCGTCTGCTCGTCGAACTGGCCGAGCGGGTTGTCGTCGAAGCTCCGCGCCAGCAGTCGAGCGCGCTCCTTCGTCAGCGTGGAGGCCACGCACCAGGCGGGCGCGATGTCGTTGATGTCGCAGATCGCCGCGTCGAACCCCGTCGCTGCCTTGATCGCGGCGCAGGTGCCCCGGGGGTCGGCCGGCGCCGGGATCACGAGGTTGAAGTTCTCCTCGATCCCGGTGTGGCAGGGGGCGTCCATCATCCGGGCGTCGAGCCCGGCCACGAGGTAGAACCAGCCCTTCCTGCCGAGCACCTTGCCCACGACGTGCGCCATGCTCGCGAGAAGGATCCGCGGCGCCCCGATGAGCTCGATCGCGTACTGCATCGCGTACTTGTTGCGCAGCCCCTCGCCCCATGCGGTCTCGGTGACCCGGCGCGACATGGCCAGGGCGAGCCGGCCCGGCGTGATCGTCCGCCAGTCGCGGCCGCGACCCTGCATGATGGCCACGGCCGACTCCGACAGGACCACGGTGTCGCCCGTCTGAGCGTGCGGGCCGGCGAACGTCAGCACCGCCTCGGCGGGGTCGCGGCCGGCGCGAAGGACGTCGGTGTGGATCGGGATCCGCCGGAAGGTGCGGCCATCGACAACGACGTCGAGGGGCTTCGCGCCGTGCGGGCTCATCGTCCGTGCTCGACGGCGCGGCGGGGCGGGGTAGGTGCTGATCTGGTCACGGCCCGGCATTCTCCCACGAAACGGCAGGTCGTCGGTGGGCGCGAGGCCTGGGCCCGCCGCGGGCTACGGCCGGTAGAAGTTGACGACGAAGTTGAGGTTGCCGCCGGAGACCCAGAGGCCGACGCCGGCCCGGTCGTAGGCCCCGTTCATCATGTTCACGTAGTGGCCGCCAACCGGGCTCCAGTACTTCTCGCTCTGGAAGAAGCGGACGAGGGCGACGGCCGCATCGCGCGGGTCGCGGTAGTAGTGACAGCTGAGGTTCTCGGCCCACTGGTAGCTGGTGTACCCCGCGGCGCGCATGCGGTCGCCGGGGTCGCCGCCGTAGAAGTGCGAGCAGGCGCCGGCGGTGGCAAGCTTCTTCGCGTACGGCCGGGTGACCTCGTCGCTGATCCCCGCGTCGTACTTCAGGAGCGAGATTCCGCTGCCGCCGGGGCTCGAGCACGACCCGTCCGCAAGGACCCACCCGCCACCGCGCGTGCAGTTGAGCAGCGAGAGCAGGTACTTCTCCGCGGCGAGCCACGCGCTCGACGTGGGGCGGGTGACCACGACGGGCTTCGGCGTGGGCGCCGGCTTCGGGGTCGGCTTGGGCGCCGGGGCGGCGGGCTTCGGGGTCGGCGTCGGCTCAGGCTCCGGCTTGGCGGCCACGGTGAAGCGGGCGGATCGAGCCCGGTCGAGCGGGGTCCCGTCGGCGGCTGTGGCCGTCGCTGCCACCCGGAGGATCACGGTGGCCTCGTACGGGAAGCTCGCCGCCGGGTCGAAGACGAGGACCGTGTCGTCCTCGGCAAACGAGACGGTCCCGGCGACGTCCGCCCCGTCGACCTCGACACTGAACGCGGTCTTCGTCGAGCCGCGGTCCATCGGCATCGTGAAGCGGACGGAGACTGGCACATCGCCGCTCACCTCCTCCGTGCCGGCCCGCGGCCGGAAGCGGATCACCGAAGGCGCCGCGGTGGTCGTGAAGGCCACCGGATCCGGGGACGCCACGGCCGAGCCCTCCGCATCAACCAGGCCCGCGGCGAGCTGGACCGTGTACCGGGTCTGAGGGGCGAACGCCACGTCCGGCTCCCAGACGAAGTTGTCGGCAACCCCCGGATCGGGCCCATCGGCGAAGTCGGAGGCCACGTGGAGCTGCCCCGGGACCTCCGGCACGATCCGGAAGGAGCGCCGGACGGCGCCGACCGGGACGGGCCGGTCGAAGGAGATCACGATCGAGCTGTCGAGGGCGACACCGCTGGGAAGGCGGTCGATCGGCGCGAGCCTGCCGGTCGTCGCGGCACGGGTCACGAAGCCGGCGCGCAGCGGGGCCGCGAGGCTCCGCCCTTCGCGGTCGCGGGCCGCGGTGCCGACCGTCACGGTGTACAGGGTGGCGGGCTGCCAGCTGCCCAGCGGCACCACCGCCAGGCGGCGCCCGTCGTCGGACCAGCTGAGCCGAACCTCTGCCGCCGGGTCCACGCGGAGCGCGGTCGCCACCGAGCCGGCGTCCATCGGGGCGTCGAAGTCGACGAGGAGCGGCGCCGTGAGCTCGCGCCCGGTCGCGATGGCGGGTCCGAGCGCGCTCGCAGCCAGCGGCGCCTGGGTGGCCGGAGGCACCCCCACGGTGCCTGCGGGAACCGCGACCGCAGCCGCGAGGACGAGACCGCCGATGCCGAGCGACAGCACGATGCGCGTCGCCGGCCCTCGGCGAAGCGCGGCAGCGAGGTAGATGGTGGCGAAGACAGGCAGCGCGAGAACGGCGGCTAGCGCGGGGCGGACCGGCAACGGGGCTCCTCGTCGATTCCCGGGCGCTCGGATGGTGCGAGGCCGACCAGCTGGGGCGTGATCAGAGGCTACGGTACCACCGCCCCGCAACCGGCGGCAATCGCGCCGGTCAGGCGGGCAGGACGAGCGGCTCCCGCGGGAAGCAGGTGAGGAGCTCCAGGCGACCGCCGGACGCGTCGACCAGGACGAGATCCTCGATCCGCACGCCGGTCCTCCCGGCCAGGTAGACGCCGGGCTCGACCGAGAAGACGGTCGGGCTCGGGAGCGGGTCGTCCGAGGCGACGCGCGAGAGGCTCGGGCGCTCGTGCGTCGCAAGCCCGATCCCGTGGCCGGTCCCGTGGCCGAAGCGCGATCCGTGCCCGGCCGCCGCGATCCGGTCGCGCGCCGCGGCGTCCACGGCGCGACCGGAGGGAAGCGGCCCGCCGGCCGCCACTGCCCGCGCGAGGAGGTCGATCGCCGCCCCCTGGGCGTTGGCGACGAGGTCGTAGACGGCGAGATCGCGCTCCCGCGGCGCGCCCACGAAGAGCGTCCGCGTCATGTCGCTCCGGTACCCCCCGACCTGGGCGCCGAAGTCGAAGAGGAGGACCCGGCCGGTGCGGATCGGACGGGGACCGGGCGAGCCGTGCGGCAGGGCGGCCTGCGGCCCGGCCAGGGCGGCGACGTCGAACGCGAGCGCCTCGGCCCCACCCTCGCGCATCAGGACCTCGAGGCGCCAGGCGAGCGCCGCTTCCGTGACGCCCGGGTGGATCTCGGGAAGCAGGGCGGCGAGCGCCCGGTCCGCGACCGCGGCGGCGGCGGCGATCCGCTCCACCTCGGCGGGCTCTTTCAGCGCGCGGTCCTCGTCGATCCAGGGCTCGGCCGGGACGAGTTCGACGTCCGGCGCCGCGACGCGGAGCGCCTCCCACTGCGCGTGCGGCAGGTCGCCCGCCGGGACCGCCACGCGCCGCGCGCCGATCGAGGCGAGGAGGGACGGCCAGCGGGCCGCGAGGTCGTACGTGACGTCCTCCACCCTGGCCCCGGGCGCCTCGCGGCGCGCCTGGAGCGTGTAGCGCGAGTCGGCCAGGACCACGACCTCGTCGGCCGTCACGAGGAAGCGGCCCGAGTGGCCGGCGACCTTCTCCTCGCCCTCCCCGAGGACGACGCCGGCGAGGTATCGGATCTCCTCGCGGCGGAGGCCGAAGTAGGCGTCGATCCCGGCCGTGGCCAGCCGCGAGCGGAGCCGGCCCAGCCGGTCGGGGCGGGCGGCCCGGTCGGCCTCCTCCCAGGCCCGAAGGCGGCGGGCGGTGGGTGGGGCGGCGAAGTCGGCGGGCGCCGGGAGCCGGCTCACGGCCTGCGGCTCACTTGACGTACCCGTACTTGCGGAGCTTGGCGAGGTGCTCCTCGTATGTCTTCGAGAAGTCGTGCGCGCCGTCCCCCCCGGGGATCGCCACGAAATAGAGGTACCCCTTCCTGGTGTCGGGGGCCAGGGCGGCGTCGATGGACGTGGCGGTCGGCGTGCAGATGGGTCCCGGGAACAGCCCGCGGACGCGGTACGTCTGGTAGCCGGCAATCGCCTCGGGGAACTCGATCGAGGCGAGCGGCTCCCCGGGGACGTTCCAGAAAGAGTACTGGGGCCACTTCACGAGGTCGAGCTTGCGGAGGGCGAGGAGGTCGACGCCCCAGATCACCGTCGGGTCGCCGTTGAGAAACGCCTCCCGGTCGATCCGGTTCTGGTAGACGCCGGCGACGAGGGCCTTCTCGTCGTCGCGGCTGGTCTCGCGCTCCACGAGCGACGCCAGGGTCAGGACCTCGCGGAAGGGGCGACCCGCGTCCTTCGCCGCCTGGATCCGTTTCGCGCCGACGTTCTCGTAGAACCGGTCGAGCATCTTCCGGACCAGCTCCTCGGGCGTCGTGTCGGGAAGCACCCGGTAGGCACCGGCTGCCAGGTGCCCCTCGAGCGTGGCGCCCTTCGGCAGCTGGAGCCAGGGGTAGTCGTCGAGGAGCTTCTGGGGCGGCGTGCGCACGAGGGCCAGGAAGTCTGCCGCGTCCATCTCGAGGGTCGCGATCTCGTCGGGGCGGGCCTGGATGTAGGCCGTCATCTGCTCCAGCCGGAGGCCGGTCCGGAGCTGGATCGCGAACGACGGGTCCTTCGCCTCGAGAAGGGTCCCGACGAGCTGGTCCGGGGTCAGGTTCCGGCGCAGCAGGAACGTTCCGACGTCCAGCTGGCCGGTCACGCCCCGGTCGATCGCGATCAAGAGGAAGGCGCGCTGGTCGCGCAGCAGGCCCTCGTCGACGAGCCGCCCGGCGATCGCGGCGGCGGTCTCGCCCGCCACGACCGTGAATTCGACCTGCGTCGTATCGCTGCTGGCCGGCGCGAACAGGGCATCCCCGAGATCCTCGCGCACGAAGTCGGCGACGAAGGGCAGCTCGAGCGCCCCGGGGTTCGCATCCGCGAAGCCGACGACCATGCTCCGGGTCAGGGGGCGAAGCACGGTCCCGAGGGCGAGGAGAACCACCGCGCCGGCGATGCCGAGAAGAACCAGGAAACCGACGAGACCGCGGACCCCGCTCCGGCGGCGCCCGCGAGCCAGGTCGTACGCCGAGACGGTCCCGGCCCTGCCCGACGGGCGGCGCCGGGCGTCGCCGGGGGCACCCGCGTCGTCGATGCGACGCGCCATCGGCGGCCGCCGACCCTCCGGCTCCTTGTCGTCGCGGGGCCCGGCCCCGCCGCGGATGGTCATGCGTTCTCCTGTCCCATGTCGTCCCCCGGTCCCATGTCGTCCCCCGGGGGCCCGACCCGTTCGCCCGGCATCTCCCGCCGGCGAGCTTCCAGCTCGTCCTCGAGGATGACGGCCGCCGCCGCCCGGTCGATCCGCGCCCGGTGCGCCGCGCGCCGGACCGGGCCCGGCGGCCCCCCTGCTCGGCCGCGACCGGGCGCGCCGACCCGCGATTCGGCGACGTGGCTCGAGAGCCGTTCGTCGCGCAGACGGACCACCAGGCCCGTCTGTCGCGCAACGGCGGTCGCCCATTGTCGCGCCGCGGCCGCCATCGCGCCCTCGGAACCGCTCATGTCGAGGGGCAGCCCCACGATCACCTCGTCGATCCCGTTGGACGCCGCGACCCGCGCGAGGGCCTCAGCGTCCGCGGCCGTCGTGCGGCGGCGAGCCAGGGTGGTGAGGGGTCGCGCCCGCTCGTCACCCGCTTCCGCCACGGCGAGGCCGACCCGGCGCGTCCCGAGATCCACCCCCAGGAGGCGCGTCACGGGGCCGCGGACGCGGGCGGCGATCCGCTCTGGCCGGGAGGTGGAGACGTCGCCGCCGGCGCGGGTGTCGGCGAAGGCGCGGGCGTCGGCTCGGCCGGCGGCACGCCCTCCACCGTGATCTCGAGCCGGCCGTCGATCGTCGTGATCGTCGAGGCCCAGTCCGGCCAGACCACGATCTCCAGGCTCCCGTAGTCCGCGAGGATCTTGCGCGCCTCGGCAGGCGTCTTCCCGCGGACCAGCCCCCGAACCTCCTCGGCTGTGATGTCGCGAACGGCCTCGGCCCGCGCCTCGACGGCGTACCGGATCGTCTCGCCCTCGACGACGCCTGGTCCCACCTCGACCCGGAGGGATCCCTCGCGGGCCTGCATCCCCTCCGGCACGGCCGCGGCGATGCGCGCCCTCCCGATCGCCTCCAGCGGCGTCGGGTCGGCCGTGACCACCGACCCCTCGGCGGTGAGCGTGAGGTCGAATGTGCCTGCCTCCCGGCCCACGATGTCGGCCGGTGGTTCGGAGGGCACGGGCTCGCCGCGCCGCGCCGTCTCCGGGTACACCGTCGCATTCGCCGCCACGCCGGGCGGCGATGAGGCGACGCCGGCGAGCTGCTCGTCGAGCTGGTCCGTCAGGGCCGCCACGGCCGCCGCCACGTCCTTCGCGACGACCTTCGGGAACTCCTCGCGGACGCCGCCGCTGGTCGCCGCAGGATTCGAGACGAGAACGAGCCCCGGATCGTAAGCGCCCGGCACGACCCGGATGGCGCCCGCCGCGACGTTCCCGGCGGGACCCGTGCCAACGGCGACGACGTCGACGCTCCGCAGCTGGCACTTGACGCGCAGGTTGGGCGGCGTCCCGGAGAGGATCGCGACCGGCACCAGGATCCCGTCGCTCGTCGCGAAGCCCGCGCCGCTGGCGCTGCGCACCACCGTGCCGGACGGGATCGTGTAGGACCGGCTCGGATCGCAGTTCTGCCACTGGACCGATCCTGTCGCGGGCGCCTCCTCGACGCGCTTGCCCGTGGCCTTGAACGTGCCCGTCGCGGAGAGGGGGAGCGTCATCCGCGTGGCGGGGATGGTCGCCGTCGCTGCATCGGCAGCGATGGCGTCGGGATCCGCTGTTCCCGTGAAGACCTTCGGGCCGACGGGCTCGGTCGCAAGGCGAAGCGTGACCGTCGCCGTCGGGAGGAGAACGTAGCCCACAGCCGCGCCGGTCCCCGCAACGAGGACGACGGCCAGGAAGAGGGCGGCGATCAGCGGCCAGCGCCGTCGCCGGAGCGGCGCGACGGGCCGCCCTGCCGCGAGCCCGGTCGAGGCGCCGACGCCCGCACGCGGCCGGGTTCCCTCGCCCAGCGAGGACGGGGCAGGGTCCGGGCGTCGCGAGCCCGGCGCTGGCCCGTCGCCGGGCGAGGAGGCGCTGCTCGACGCCACGGCGGCCGCCGCGATCGGCGTCGGAGCCGCCGCGAGCGGCGTCGGCGCCGGGGCCGCCTCCCCGCCGGCCGGGCCGCGCGCCTCGCCGTACTCCATCACCGAGGCGAAGACCGGCAGCCCCGCGGAGGCCGCCAGCGCACGCGTGGACGCCTCCGGCGCCACGATGGCGAGACGCCGGCTGCGCGAAGACGCCTCGCGGGCAAGCAGGCGGAAGTTGATCCGGCTCGTCGCGATCCGCGACCCGGCCGGCAGGACGAGGGCCACGTCGACCTCCTCGGCTGTCCGGATCCGGGCCGCCGCGGAAGTGATCTCGTCGTCGACGTCCAGGTAGACGATGACCATGCCCGCGCCTACAGCTTCATCGAGCGCAGGACGCGGCGCAGCGCGGCGTCGAGCGGGTCGTGCTCGGCCTGGAGCTCGATCGCCTGGTTCGCCAGCCCCAGCGGCGTCACGTCCTGCTGGTCCACGAGGAGCTGCGTCGCGTCGTCCAGCGTCTCGACCATGTCGGGCGACATGACCGTCACCTCGGGCGGCCGGCCGAACGGGAGGCGCTTCCAGAACGACTCGGCGCGGAGGGCGGCCGCGGTCTCCGGCAGGCGCGATCCGCCGCCGCAGAGGTAGATCCGCGAGGGGAGCATGTCGCCCCCGCCCAGCTCGTCGAGGACGAGCTCCATGCCGGCCGCCCAGACTGCCACGTCGTCCGCCACGATCCCGGCGATCTGATCCCGCTCCGCGAGGGCCAGCCCCCGCGCGTAGTCCACCTTGAGCGCCTCCGCCCGCGGGAAGGGCAGGTCCAGGCGATCGGCGAGGGACTTCGTGAAGGCACGCCCGGCAAGGGCGAACATCCGCGTCCCCTCGATTCCGCCGGAGCGCACGAGGGCGACGTCGGTGGTGCCTCCGCCGATGTCGACGAAGAGGGCGCCGGCCTGGCGCACCTGCTCCGAGCCGACCAAGCGCGCCACCGCGTAGGGTTCCGCGACGATCTCCAGCAGCTCGAGGTCCAGCTCGGCGGCCACGCTCTCGAGGGCGCCCAGGTGGACGAGCGGGGCGAAGGCGTTGAAGATCCCGATCTTCACGTGGCGGCCCTGGAAGCCAACCGGGTTCGTCACCGCGTAGCCGTCGATGCTGGCCGAGGTCACGGCGGCGTGGACCAGGCGCACGTCGACGTTCGGGAGGCCGGTCTCCCAGGTGATCGCCCGCTCGGCCTCCTCGAGCGCCTCGCGCTGCACGCCGTCGATCAGCTTCTGGAGCTCGGTGTCCGTGATCGGGACGTCGGGCTTCTTCCGTTCCTGCGCGTGGGCCGTGGTGAAGCCCTTCACGAGCTCTCCGGCGATCCCGATGACGACCTGGGTCGGGCGGAAGCCTGCCATCTCCTCCGCCTCCTGGAGGGCAACCGCGCAGTTGTCGACGACCGCGCCGATGTCGGCGACGGTGCCCGACTGCATGTGGGCCAGGCCCTGGCGCTTGCGCCCGACGCCCCGGACGGTGCCGTGGCTCCGCTCGTCGATCTCGAAGACGAGCGCCTTTGCGAACTCCGTCCCGATGTCGAGCGCCGTGCACGCGGCGAGCTGGTCGCCGCTGTCGCGCTGCCAGAAGCGCCGCAGGAAGGCCATGCCGGCTCCCCTGCCCTACCCGGCGCCGGCCGCGGCGGCGAGCGCCGTCCGGATCGCCGCGAGCGCGTCGGGGAGCCCGTCGCGCCGGCTCCCCTTCCCCTGCGCCATCTCGGGGCGGCCGCCACCCTTCCCCTCGAGGGAGGCCATCGCGGCGCGCACGAGGTTTCCGGCGGCGACGCCGCGCGCCACGAGGTCGTCCGAGACCGTGACGAACACCTGGGGCTCGGCGGCATCGAGGGCGAGAGCGACGACGCCCGAGCCGAACAGGGCGCGGACCTCCTTCGCGGCGCTCTTGACGGCGTCGATCGACGCCCAGGGGCCCGCCGCCGCGACGAGCCGCACGCCTGGCGCGACCTCCTCCGCCCGCCCGGCGAGATCGGCGGGCTTCGGCACGCCACCCCCGCCTTCGCGGAGCCGCCGCTTCGTCTCGCGCAGCTCCGTCTCGAGCGCGGCGATCCGGTCCAGGACCGCGTCGGCCGACTGGGCGCCGAGTCGGTCGGCGACCGCATCCAGCAGGTGCCCACGCTCGCGCAGGTGCGCATCGGCGCCGTCGCCGCTGAGGGCCTCGATCCGGCGCATCCCGGAGCCGATGCTCCGGTCGCCCGTGATGACGAAGCTGCCGATCTGCCCGGAGGCCCGGCAGTGGGTGCCGCCGCACAGCTCGAAGCTATAGTCCCGGACGCGGATCGTGCGGACGGTCTCGCCGTACTTCTCGTCGAAGAAGGCGTCCGCGCCGGCCTCGATCGCCTCGGCCATCGACAGGAAGGCGATGCTGACCGGGCGATCCTCACGGACCAGCCGCCGGACCTCGTCCTCGATGCACCGCTTCTCGTCGTCGGTCAGGGCCCGGTCGAACGGGTAGTCGAAGCGGAGGTAGTCGGGCGCCACGAGCGACCCGGCTTGCTTCGCCGCCGGCCCCGCGACGTTGCGGAGCGCCCGGTGGAGGAGGTGCGTAGCGGTGTGGTTGCGCATCGTTCGGGCCCGGCGCTCGGCGTCCACCGCCGCCGCGACCGTCGCCCCGACGCGCAGGCGGCCGTGGAGTGTGCCCCGGTGGACGATGAGCCCGCCGGACGGTTTCTGGGTGTCGGTCACGGTGAAGAGCGGCGAGCCGCCTCCAGGCTCCGTCAGCTCTCCCTGGTCGCCCACCTGCCCGCCGCCCTCGGCGTAGAAGGGCGTCCGGTCCAGGACCACCTCGGCCTCGCCGTGGCCGGTGAGCTCGTCGTAGGCAACCCCGTCCCGGAGGATCGCGACCACGGTTCCCTCGGCCTTGGTGGTCTCGTAGCCCAGGAAGGCCGTGTCGCCGGCCCGGCGGACGATCGACTCATAGAGCGCCGTGCGCCCGGCGTGGCGGGCCAGCTCGACCTTGCGCCCGCCGCGGCTCCGGTCGCGCTGCTCGGCGAGGGCGGCGTCGAAGCCGGCGCGATCCACCCGCACGCCGCACTCCGCGGCGAGCTCGATGGTGAGGTCGATCGGGAACCCGAACGTGTCGTGGAGGCGGAAGGCGACGTCGCCCGCGAGCACCGGCGCGTCGCCCGGGACGTCCTCGGGGCGCCGGCCCACGACGCGCTCGGCGTCGGTCAGGGGGATCAGCGCCTCCTCCAGCTGGGTCGTGCCGGCGTCGAGCGTCCGGGCGAACTGCGCCTCCTCCCGGGCGACCGTGGCCAGGATGCGCTCCCGCTCGTCGCGGATGAGCGGGTAGGCGTCACCCATCACCTCGATGACCGTGCCGACGGTCTCCGCCAGGAACGGCTCCTGGCGGCCCAGGAGGCGCCCGTGGCGCACGGCGCGGCGCACGATCCGCCGCAGGACGTACCCCCGCCCCTCGTTGGACGGCAGCACCCCATCGGCGATGAGGAAGGTGACGGCGCGGCTGTGGTCGGCGATCACCTGGTAGCTGAAGCGCTCGGCCTCGAAGGACTCGGGATCGTGGCCGAGGAGCCGCCGGAGCGTCTCGTGGATCGGAGTGAAGAGGTCCGTGTCGTAGTTGGAGAGGACGCCCTGCAGGACGCTCGCGAGGCGCTCCAGGCCCAGCCCCGTGTCCACGCTGGGGAACGGGAGCGGGACGCGCGGGCCGGCGGGGAGCTGGTTGAACTCCATGAAGACGAGGTTCCAGATCTCCAGCCAGCGCGGGCACTGCTCGGAGTGGTCCGGGACGCAGTCGGGCCCCTCGGAGAGGTGGGCGCCCCGGTCGAAGTGGATCTCGCTGCACGGGCCGCAGGGGCCGGTGTCGGCCATCCGCCAGAAGTTCTTGTCGTCGCCCGCGTCGACGTCGCCCCAGCGCGCCATCCGCTCGGGCGGCAGCCCGATCTCGTCGCGCCAGATCGCCCAGGCCACTTCGTCGTCGGAATAGGTCGTCGCCGCCAGGCGTTCGGCGGGGACCCCCAGCTCCTTCGTGAGGAACTCCCAGGCCCAGTGGATCGCCTCGCGCTTGAAGTAGTCGCCGAAGCTCCAGTTCCCCATCATCTCGAACAGGGTGTGGTGGCGCGGCGTGCGCCCGACCTCCTCGAAGTCGTTGTGCTTCCCGGCCACCCGCAGGCAGCGCTGCACGTCGACGGCGCGCGTATAGCTCCGCGTCTCGGCGCCGGTGAAGACTTCCTTGAACTGGACCATCCCCGAGTTCGTGAAGAGGAGGGTCTGGTCGCCGGCCGGGATCAGGCTGGCGCTGGGCACCACCGTGTGGCCGCGCGCGGCGAAGAAGTCGAGGAAGCGCCGGCGGACCTCCGCGGCGGGCGGCGGCGTGGGGCGGCTCTCTGGTGTCGACATCCGGCTAATGGTAGCGAACGGGACGCGCGGCACGGGACCGAGGCGCGGGCGCCGTGGTCGGGCTGTCCGCGCCTCAGTGGCGGGTCGCCCTCCGCAGGGCCGCCGACCCGGCAAGGATCGCCCCCACGAAGGCGCCGATGACGAGGCCGCGGAGGAAGACGGCGAGGCGATCCTCGCGAGCCGGGAGATGGGAGCGCGGCCTCCCGCTCACCGGCCGCTCCCCGTGGAGCCTCCCGGCCCGGCCGTCCGGGACGGGCCGAGGACGGAGACGAGGACGACGAGGCCGATGCCGGCCCACGCCCCAAGCGATGCGGCGACGAGCCGGAAGTCGCCGATCCGCAGCAGGTCGACGCCGAGCCGGCCGCCGAGGGCGTCGCCCGCCCAGGCGCCCAGCACGGCGAGGACCAGGACGAACGGGAGCCGCGCCCCGGCAACCCCGGTCACGAGGACCGCGAACGCCGTCCAGAAGACGCCGACGAGGAGGGCCAGGACGAGCGACGGGCCGATGAGCGGCATCGCTCAGGGCTCTAGACCGGGGCGGGTGATCCGGCCGCCGCCGAGGACGACATCCGGCTCGTCGGCGTCGAAGAGGACGCAGGCCTGCCCGGGCGCGGCGGCCCAGACGGGCGCCTCGGTTTCGACGGCCCACGTGTCGCCGCCGCCAGCGGCCCGGCGCACCGTTGCCGCCACCGCCGTTGCCCGGTGGCGCACCTGCGCCAGCGCCCGGAACGCCGTCGCCCCCGGCGGCGGCCCCGCCACGAACGTCGCCTCGTGGATCGCGAAGGCATGCGTCTCGAGGTCGGCGCGCCGGGCCAGCACGATCGTGTTCAAGACCGGGTCCACGTGGCTCACGTAGCGCGGCTCTCCGATCGCGACCCCTACTCCTCGCCGCTGGCCGACGGTGAACGCAGCCGCTCCTGCGTGCTCGCCCAGGACCCGCCCGTCGGCGGCGTCGACCGCCGGCCCCGTCGCCGGCCGCCAGCCGGCGCGTACCTGGAGCGCGGCCCGGACGTTGCCCTCGGGCACGAAGCAGATCTCCATGCTCTCGGGCTTGTCGGCCGTGACCAGGCCCTTGGCCCTGGCGATGGTCCGGACCTCGTCCTTCATCAGCTCGCCGAGCGGGAAGAGGGCCCGGGCAACCTGGTCCTGCCGCAGCCCGTACAGGAAGTAGGCCTGGTCCTTTGCCCGGTCGGCGCCGCGGAGGAGCCGGTGGACCGGCCCGTCCGGCGTCTCCACGACGTCGGTGCGTGCGTAGTGACCGGTCGCCACCGCGTCGCAGTCGTAGAGGTGGCGGGCTCGCCCCAGGAGCGCCCCGAACTTCACGTAGCTGTTGCAGTCGACGCAGGGGCTCGGCGTCTCGCCGGCGAGGTAGGCCGCCAGGAAGGGTCGGATGACGCCGGCGTCGAACTCGCGCTCCAGGTTGAGGACGTAGAAGGGGATCCCCAGCTGCGCGGCCACGCGGCGGGCGTCCTCGGCGGCGTCGGCGCTGCAGCAGCTCTTCTTGACCTCGGAGTACGCGTCGGCGCCGTCGTGGACGCGCATCCAGACGCCGACGACATCGTGGCCGGCGTCGGCGAGCAGGGCGGCCGCGACCGACGAGTCCACGCCCCCGGACATCGCCACGAGCACGCGCACGATGGTCGCCTCAGGCGATCCGGCTGCCGAGCGGGTCGGCGGCAAGCGCGGCGGACCCATCGCGGATGCCGGCCAGGACGCGCGGGACGATGGCCACGGCGGCCTCGATCTCGTCCGCGGTCGTGCCCCGCCCCAGCGAGAGCCTGAGCGCCCCCATCGCGTCGGCGTCGACGATACCCATCGCCGTGAGGACGTGCGACGGCTCCGGTGAGCCCGTGGCGCACGCCGAACCCGTCGAGCAGGCGATCCCCTCGAGGTCGAGGGCAACCGAGGCGGCGATGCCGTCGGCGTGGCGGACGAGGAGCGAAAGGAGGCCCGGCAGCCTGTCGACCGGATGACCGGTCAACTCGACGCCCTCGACGGCCAGGCAAGACGCCTGGAGCCGCCCCCGGTGGTCGAGCAGCCGGGCCCGCGTCTCGGGCTTTGCCCGGCAGGCGAGCGCGTAGGCGGTCGCCATCCCCACCGCCCCGGCGACGTTCTCCGTCCCGGCCCGGCGATGGCGCTCCTGGCTCCCGCCGTGGACCTGGGCGAGGAGCGGCGTGCCGCGCCGCACCCAGAGCGCGCCGACCCCCTTCGGCCCCTCGAACTTGTGGGCCGAGATCGCGACGGTGTCGGCGCCAAGCGCCGCGACGTCGAGGTCCAGGTAGGGCGCGGCCTGTACCGCGTCGACGTGGAGGTGGATCCCCCGGCGCGATCGGATGCGCTCGCCGATCTCGCGGATCGGCTGGATCGTCCCGACCTCGTTGTTGGCGAGCATCACGGCGACGAGGACCGTCCGCTCGTCGAGCAGCGCCTCGAGGGCATCCGGGTCCACCCGCCCGGCGCCGTCGACCGGCGCCCAGGCAACCTCGAAGCCCCACTTCGCGAGGTGCTCTGCCGTGTGCCCGACCGCGTGGTGCTCGACCGCGCTCACGACGATTCGGTTGCCGCGCGCCTTCGCGACCCACGCAGCGCCCTTGACGGCGAGGTTGTTGGCCTCGGTGCCTCCGGACGTGAGGACCACCTCGCGCGCCGTCCCGCCGAGGTCGGCCGCCAGCTGCTCGCGCGCCTCGTCGAGGGCGTTGCGCGCCGCCCGCCCCAGCGCGTGGGCCGAGGATGGGTTCCCGAAGGCGCCGCCGAGATACGGCAGCATTGCCTCCAAAGCCTCGGGGCGCAGCGGGGTCGTGGCCGCGTGGTCCAGGTAGATCGACATCAGGCGGCGATTGTACGGCCGGCGACCCGGAGCGCCCCACGCCGGTATCCTCTCCCCTCGTGACGGACGAGACCACCCACGAGGCCGCCGAGGCCGCCGCCGCCCCTGCCGTCCTCGCGCCGGCTCGCCCCAAGGGCTGGCTGCTCGGCTACCCAACCGACCACCTGATGGGCGTCCTCCCCTCCCCCGCGGCCGTCGACGCCGCGATCGCGGACCTGGAGCGTGCCGGCATCACCTCCGACGCCATCCGGGTCCTCGTCGGCGAGGAGGCGGCGTGCGGATCGACGGCCGCGGCACCCATCACGGGGTCATTGCCCGCCTCTACCGGCTGCTCCAGTTCACCCAGATGGACCAGGCGCCCGACTTCCGGCGCTACGAGCGCGAGGCGCGCCGCGGCCACCCCGTGATCGCCGTGAAGGAGACCGATGCGGCCCGCCGGAAGTCGATCCGGGCGACCCTCCGCGCCCACGGCGCCCACTTCACGAACTTCTACGGGCGCTTCTTCACCGAGACGCTGGACCCCTACGCCGGCCCCGAAGAAGGCGACCTCCCGATCTGACCGGCGCGACGAGCCGTGCGCTGACCGCGGTGAACCGGACCTGCCACTCCGGACTCCGGAGGCCGCGCCGCCCGACCAGCCATCACGATCGGAACGGGTTCTCGACGCGAACCGAGCCGTAGACGGCACCATGCGCCAGGTCCTCGGTCAGGAGGCGCCGACACCCGGCGGTTTCCGCGGCCCGGACGATCAGCGCGTCCCACAGGGAGATCCGCCACTCGCGACTGCCCGCGATCGCGGTCGTCACGAGCTGCGCATCGAGCGGCACGACGGGCAACCGAGCGAGCTGCTCCACGAGGGCCGCGCCTGTCTCGGGCGCCAACGGCCTGGCAATCTTCCGCGTGGTGACGACGTAGAACTCCGTCAGCACCTGCGCCGAGATGACAAGGTCAACGTCCGGGCCCGGCTCGACGGTCGCGCGTGCCCGTGCCTGCTTGACCGGGTCCGCGTCGTCGACCGCGTAGACCCAGACGTTCGTGTCAACGAAGCTGCGTTCGGTCATGAATCTCATCCCGCGTCCACGTTCGGCCGCCCGGGCCGCTGCCGGCATGACTCGCTGCGGCGAGCTCGAGGAAGCCCGCCAGGGCCGCCGCGGTCGGACCGCTGCCGGCGTACCGCTCGAGGTAGTCGCGAAGGATCGCGTTGACCGACGTACGATGCTCCAGCGCCCGGACTCGAGCCATCCGGAGCACGTCATCGCCGACCGAGATCGTCAGGTTTGCCACTGCTGCATCCTCAACCCGTGTAACACGGGCTCAGTGTAGCACGAGCCTCGCTACCGCTCCCCGGACCGTCGGGCGTCTTCGCGTTGGCCCGCCTGGCGTCGGCGGTCGTGCATGGATAGCAGGCGCTTACGGAGGCGGATCGAGCCCGGGGTGACCTCGACCAGCTCGTCGTCGCCGATGAACTCGATCGCGGACTCCAGGGTCATCGGCCGGGGCGGCGTCAGGCGCAGGGCCTCGTCGTGGGCGTGGGTCCGGATGTTGGTCAGCTTCTTCTCTTTCGTGACGTTCACGTCCATGTCGCCGGAGCGCGCGTTCTCGCCCACAACCATCCCCTCGTAGGCGTGGACGCCGGCGCCGATGAAGAGCTCGGACCGCTCCTGGAGGCTGAAGAGGGCGTAGGCGTTCGAGGTTCCGGCCCGGTCGGCGACGAGCACCCCGTTGGTGCGGTGGGTCACCTCGCCGGCCCAGGGCCCGTAGCCTTCGCCAAGCTGGTGGAGCAGCGCCGTGCCGCGGGTCTCGGTGAGGAGCTGGCCGCGGTAGCCGATGAGCCCGCGGACCGGGAGAACGAACTCCATGCGGACTCGCCCGTCGGCGTCGGTCGACATCTGCTCCAGGCGGCCCTGGCGCCCGGCGAGGGCGGTCTGGATCTCGCCGATGTAGTCGGGCGGGATGTCGATGGTGATCCGCTCGTAGGGCTCCTGGACCTCCCCGTTCACGGTGTGGAGGATCACCTCCGGGCGGCTCACCTGGAGTTCGTACCCCTCCCGGCGCATCTGCTCGACGAGGACGGCCAGCTGGAGCTCTCCCCTCCCCCGGACCTCGTACGTGTCGCCGGTCTCGGTCGGGAAGAACTGGATGGCCACGTTGCCGAGGATCTCCTTGTCCAGGCGCGCCCGCAGCTGGCGGCTGGTGAGGTACCGGCCCTCGCGCCCGGAGAGCGGCGAGGTGTTGACCCCGAAGGTCATCCGCAGGGTGGGCTCGTCGACCTCGATGCGCGGCAACGGCCGTGGGTCGCCGGGCTCGGTCAGGGTGTCGCCGATCGTGACCTCGGGGAGGCCCGCGACCGACACGATGTCCCCGGGGCCGGCCTCCTCGATGTCGATGCGCTCGATCCCGTGGGCGGTCTGGAGGCTCGTGACGGTGCCGGAGAGGGTGACGGTGCGCCCGGGCTCGACCGCGCCGGACGTGTCAGCGGGTTCCTCGCGGACGACGACGATCCGCTGGCCGACGCGGATGGACCCGTTGACCACGCGCCCAACCGCCATCCTGCCGACGTAGTCGTTGGCGGAGAGGTTGGTGACCAGGAGCTGGAGGGGATGGTCGGGCGTGAACGAGGGCGGCGGCGTGACCTCGACGAGCAGGTCGAGGAGCGGGCGAAGGTCCGTCCCGGGCGTGGCGAGGTCGCGCGTGGCGGTGGCGGCCTTGGCGTTCGTGTAGACCACCGGGAACTCGATCTGGTGGGCGTCGGCGCCGAGGTCCATGAAGAGCTCGTAGACGTCGTCGAGGACCTCTGCCGGGCGAGCGTCGCCCCGGTCGATCTTGTTGAGGGCGACGATGACGGGGAGCCGGCGGGCCATGGCCTTCTGGAGGACGTAGCGTGTCTGTGGGAGCGGCCCCTCGGCGGCGTCGACGAGGAGGAGGACGGCGTCGACGAGGTTGAGGCTGCGCTCCACCTCGCCGCCGAAGTCGGCGTGGCCGGGCGTGTCGACGATGTTGATCCGGATGCCGGCGTAGTCGACCGTCGTCTGCTTGGCCAGGATCGTGATGCCCTTCTCACGCTCGAGGTCGCCCGAATCCATGACCCGCTCGACGACGGCCTGGTTGGCCCGGAAGGCGCCGGTCTGGCGGAGGATCCCGTCGACGAGCGTGGTCTTGCCGTGGTCGACGTGGGCGACGATGGCGACGTTCCGAAGGTCCATGCGAACGGCGGGCGCGGCGGCCGGGGTCGTCTTCGCGGCAGTGGCGGCGGGGCCGGCAGGGGCGGCGGTGGGCACGGCGGGGCGGGGCTCGTGGTCGGTCATGGGCGGACCGATCGTCGCACATCGCGGGCCGGGGCGCGCCCGAAGCCCGACCGGAGATCGCGATCGACCGCGACTGCTAGCATCGCGCCATGACCGTTGCCGCCGTCATCCTCGCCGCCCAGCCCGCGAGCGCCCTGAGCGAGGTCGAGGGCGTGGCCAACGCCCGCCGGCTCACCGACACCGCGTGGGCGGGCGGTGCGCTCCCGATCGTGGTCGTCTCGCTCGATCCCGACGGCGCGGTGGCGAACGCTCTCGCCGGCTCCCCGGCCGTCCTGGCCGCACCCGCCCCGCAGGAGGCCGGCCCCGTCGGGCAGGTCTGTCGCGGGATCGACGTCGCCCGGGCCGAGATGGATAGCGCGGACGCGGCTCTCGTCTGGCCGGCGCAGATGGGCTGGGTGGACGCCGAGACGGTGACCTCCCTCATCGAGGCCCACGGCACCGACCGCTCGACGCTCGTGCGGCCGGCCTTCCAGGGCGAAGCGGGCTGGCCGGCCCTCGTCCCGATCGTCCACCTCGAGACGCTCCGCGGCATGGATCGCGCGCTCATGCCGGGGCCCCTTCTGGAGGCCCTGGCGAACGGGGTCGGCGGCCGTCTCGTGGAGCTGGGCGATCCCGGAGCCGTTCACGACCTCGACACGCGGCGGGCGGACCTGCCCCCGTTCGAGGGCCCCACCGAGCCCGCGTCGGCGAACCACCACGAGTGGGGCTCCCCGGCGGCCGCCGGTCCAGACGAGCCCCCGGCGCCGCCGCGTACCTTCGGCTGATCGGCGGCGCCAGCGGCCTCAGCGCGCCGATCGCCGACATCCTGCGGGTGCCGACTCTCATCATCTCGGGACGCGGCGACCCGTGGATCCCCCTGGCCTCGGGTGAGGCCCTTCACGCGGCCCTCCCGAATGCCGCGTGGCAGATCATCGACGACGCCGGCCACCTTCCGATGGAGGAGCAGCCGGCGGCCTTCAACGCCGTCCTTCTCACCTGGCTGGAGAGCACCCGATGAGCGAGCCTACCCTCACGTTCCCCGCCCCGCGGGGTCGCCCGCGGGGTCGCCCGCGTCGTCGGACCGTCGTCCTGGCGATCGTCGGCGTCCTCGTCGTCGCGCTTGTCGGCGGCCTGGCCTGGTACTTCAGCCCCCAGCCGCTCCTTCCGGAGGCGACCGCCGCGCTCGCGTCGACCGCGGCTGCGACCTACATCGACGACGACGCGGGTCGCCCCGCCAGGACGCGCGGCTCAGTCGAGCCCGAGCGCCCTCCGAGCCCGAGCGACGTCGTCGACTGAGAAGGCCGTCTCCACCTTCCCCTCCGCACTCCCCACGAAGAGGACGCCCCGGATGTCGACCCCGGCCGCGCCAAGCTTCTCGGCCACCGCCGCAAGACCGCCGGGCCGGTCCTCGACCTCCACGATCAGCGTCTCGCCCTCGACGTACGGGTAGCCTCCCGAGCGCAGGACCTGGCGTGTCGCGTCGTCGTCGTCGGTCGTCAGGACGGCATAGGCATGGTCCCCGGTCCCACCGCCCGAGATCCCGCGGAGGTCGATGCCGCGCTCGGCGAGGGCCCGGGTGAGGCCGGCGAAGGAGCCGGGGCGGTTGTCCAGCTGGACGACGAACTGGCTGCTCATCTGGCTGGCCTCCGCTGCGGGGACACGGGTGGGCTCCCGGAGTCGCACCCATTGTGCCCTTCGACGCAATGGGTGAACCTCGTCACCACTCCTCTCCGGGATCGCGCCTGCGCCCAGATCGCGTTACCCTCCATGCCAGAAGGAGGACCTCATGCCGCGGGCAGACCGAATCGCGGATGTCCTCGCGGGCCGGACGTCGGCCGGCGCGCGCGTGACGGTACAGGGTTGGATCCGTACACGTCGCGATTCGAAGGCCGGGCTTTCCTTCCTGCATCTTCATGATGGGTCCTGCTTCGACGCCCTGCAGGTGGTGGCCCCCGCCACCCTTCGCAACTACCAGGACGAGATCCTGCGTCTGACCGCCGGCTGCGCCGTCACCGCCACCGGCACCCTCGCACCCTCGCAGGGCCAGGGCCAGGCGGTAGAGCTGCTCGCCGAGTCCGTCGTCGTGGTTGGCTGGGTGGACAATCCGGAGACGTACCCGATCACGCCGAAGCGGCACACCTTCGAGTATCTGCGGGAGGTGGCGCACCTGCGGGTGCGGACCAACACCCTCGGCGCCGTTGCAAGGGTCCGGCATTGCCTCGCCATGGCCCTCCATCGCTACTTCCACGAGCGCGGCTTCTACTGGGTGCACACGCCCATCGTGACCGCCAGCGATGCCGAAGGCGCTGGGGAGATGTTCCGCGTCTCGACGCTCGACGTGGCCAACCTCCCCCGCACCCCCGAGGGAACGATCGACTTCTCCCAGGACTTCTTCGGCCGGCCGACCTACCTCACCGTGTCGGGGCAGCTCAACATCGAGAGCTACTGCCTGGCGCTCACGCGCGTCTACACGTTCGGGCCCACCTTCCGCGCGGAGAACTCCAACACCAGCCGCCATCTCTCCGAGTTCTGGATGGTCGAGCCCGAGATCGCCTTCGCCGACCTCGCGGCTAATGCCGATCTCGCCGAGGACCTGCTCCGGCACGTCTTCCGAGCGCTCCTGGACGAGCGCGCCGACGACATGGCGTTCTTCGCGGAGCGGATCGACAGGCAGGCTGTCTCCCGGCTCGAGGACCTCGTCACGTCCAGCTTCGCGCGGATGGAGTACACGGAGGCCGTGGAGGTCCTGAAGCGATCCGGCCGCTCCTTCGAGTACCCGGTGGAATGGGGACTCGCCCTGCAGGCCGAGCACGAGCGGTATCTGTGCGAGGTGTACGCGAAGCGCCCGGTGGTGGTCGTGAACTATCCGAAGGAGATCAAGGCGTTCTACATGCGCCTGAACGATGACGAGCGCACCGTGGCCGCGATGGACGTGCTCGCGCCGGGCATCGGCGAGATCGTCGGCGGCAGCCAGCGCGAGGAGCGCCTCGACGTGCTGGACGCGCGGATGAGCGAGCTGGGGTTCGATCCCGCGGCCTACTGGTGGTATCGCGATCTGCGCCGGTACGGCACGGTGCCGCACGCCGGGTTCGGGCTCGGGTTTGACCGGTCGGTGGCGTACGCCACCGGGATGGCGAACATCCGCGACGTCATCCCATTCCCGCGCACACCAGGCAGCGCCGACTTCTAGGGCGCCCCCCGCCCCTACCTCTTCGCGGGCAGGCCGACGAACCGGAGGCCAAGCTCTGCGTACTGGCCGGGGTCCGGCGCCGACGGGGCGTCGAGCATGAGGTCGCTCCCCGACGACGTCTTCGGGAACGCCATCACCTCGCGGATGTTCACCTGGTGGGCGAGCAGCGCGGCCCAGCGGTCGATCCCGAGGGCGATCCCGCCGTGCGGCGGCGCGCCGTAATCGAACGCCTCCAGCATTCCGCCGAACTTCTCGTGCATCGCCTCGAGGGAATGCCCCTGGAGGGCGAAGCTCCGCTCGAGCAGGTCGCGGCGATGGATCCGGACCGAGCCGCCGCCGAGCTCCCAGCCGTTGAGGGCCAGGTCGTACTGCATCGCCCGGGCCCGGCCCGCCGGGTCGTCCCGGGTGGGACGGTAGGGATCGCCGGACGCGGTGACGAGCAGGGGCTCGTCCTCGGGCACGACGCCCGAGAACGGGTTGTGGGTGGCGTGCCAGCCGTTTCGGTCCTCGTCCCACTCGTACATCGGGAAGCGGTAGACCCAGCAGTACGCGAGGACCTCGGAATCGGCGAGCCCGAGCCGGCCTCCCAGCTCCACCCGGAGGCGGCCGAGGACGTCGGCGACCACCCGCGGCGCGTCCGCGACGACGAGGAGGAGGTCGCCCTCCCCCGCCCCGGCGAGATCGGCCATGGCCCGGGCGCGCTCCTCGCCGAGGAACTTCACCGTCGGGCCATGGATCCGGTCGGCCACGACGGCGAGGTGGACGAGCCCGCGGGCGCCGAAGCGCTTCGCGGTCTCGGTCAGCTCGTCGACCAGGCTGCGGCTGGCGCCGGCCATCCCCGGGACCGCGATCCCCTTGACGCGCCCGCCCGCCGAAAGCGTCTCGTCGAAGACGCGGAAGCCCGAGGCCGGGCTCCCGTCTGCGGCGCGCAATACCGGGGCGAGGTCGACGAGCTCCATCCCGAAGCGGAGGTCGGGCTTGTCCGAGCCGAAGCGCTCGAGGGCCTCCTCGTGCGTGAAGCGCGGGAACGGCACCTCCTGCAGGGGACGCTCCGGGGTGACGACCCGCGAGACGGCGATCGTCATCGTCTCCACGAAGTCCATCACCGTCCCCTCGGCGACGAAGCTCATCTCGAGGTCGAGCTGCGTGAACTCGGGCTGGCGGTCGCCGCGGAGGTCCTCGTCGCGGAAGCAGCGGGCGATCTGGAAGTAGCGATCCATCCCGGCGACCATGAGGAGCTGCTTGAGCTGCTGGGGGCTCTGGGGCAGGGCGTAGACCGTCCCCGGCTGCAGGCGCGAGGGGACGATGTAGTCGCGCGCGCCTTCGGGGGTGCTCTTGATGAGGATCGGCGTCTCGATCTCGACGAAGCCATGGGCCTCGTGGACGCGTCGGATCTCCGAGACGAGCCGCGACCGCAGGAGCAGGCGGCGCAGCATCGGCTCCCGCCGGATGTCGAGGTAGCGGTACTGGAGGCGGACCGACTCATCGACGGGCGCGTCGGGCTCGTTGACGTAGAACGGCGGCGTCTTGGCTTCCGACAGGATTGTCAGCTCGCGGGCCTGCAGCTCGATCTGGCCGGTCGCCAGGCGCGGGTTCTCGGTGCCAGGGAGCCGGTGGGCGACGACGCCCGCGACGGTCACCACGAACTCGGGCCGGCAGCGAGCCGCGGCGGCATGGACGTCCGGGGCGTCGGCGGCATCCACCACGACCTGGGTGATCCCGTGGCGGTCGCGCACGTCGAGGAAGACAAGCTGGCCGAGGTCGCGGCGGCGGTGGACCCAGCCCGCCAGGCGCACGTCGGCGCCTTCGTCGGTCGCGCGGAGGGCGCCGCAGGTGTGGGTCCGATACGGGGTTGCGAGGCTGGGGGTGGGCTCGGTCATGGCCGCCTCATGGTAGCGGCTCGCCCGCCCGCCCTCAGTCGGCGATCCCACGGGGCGCCGGAACGTGCCAGCCGATGAGCTCACAGCCGAGGTAGTGGGGCGCGCCCTCGCCCGGCGTGCAGTCGGCACAGCCCCAGCGGGTCAGGCCGCCCTCGTCGGGGAGGTATGCGACGTCGCAGATGTTCTCGGTGGGGTCGCAACGGCGCCCGTGGCAGGCGTCGTCGCAGTGGACCGAGTGCTCGCAGGTGCACTCCGCCGTGGGCGAGGGCGCCCGGATGATGCTGGCGGGGAACGGACTGGGGACCTGCATGGGGTGCTCGCCTCCCGGGCGGGCCGACAGGGACGCGACCCGTGATCAACGGATTGTGGACGACGCCGTCAATGGGCCGAGCGCGCGCGACGAGAGAGCGGGCGAGAAAGAGCGTGCGGAAAGCGATGCCCGTGGCCGCATCGCGGGGGCATCAGGGCGCGTGCCACAGGAGCGCGGCGCGCCGGCGTGGGTCGCACGATCAGGCCCCGGGGGTCTTCCGGCGCAGGAGGGCGGCGAGGTCGACGAGCGGGACCAGCTTCTGCGATGCGGCGTCGAGGTCCCGCAGCTGGACGTCGCCGGCCGCGAGCTCGTCCCCGAGGATCACGGCGAAGTGGGCTCCCTCCTTGACGGCCGCCTCCAGCTGGCGCCCGAGCTTGCGCCGCGAGAGGTCGGCATGGACGGCGAGGCCCGTGTCACGGAGGCGCGTCGCGACCGCCAGGCGTCCGGCGGTGTCCACGGGGTCGGCGCCGACGACGACCGCGATCGGGGCGGGCTCCCTGGCGGGAGTCGAGCCGGCGCTCTCGAGCGCGAGAACCACGCGATCGAGACCCAGGGCGAAGCCGATCCCCGGTGTCGGCCTGCCGCCGAGGAGCGCCACCAGGCCGTCGTACCGCCCACCCCCGCCGAGCGCCTGCTGCTGCCCCTCGGCGCCCGGCCGGTAGAACTCGAAGGTCGTCCGGGTGTAGTAGTCGAGCCCGCGGACGAGGGCCGGCTCGATCCGGTACCCGACGCCCAGCGCGTCGAGGTGGGCGCGGACTGCGGCGAAGTGGGCCGCGCAGGGGTCGCAGAGCCGCTCGGTCATCTTCGGCGCGGCGGCGATCAGCGCTGCCATCGCCGGTTCTTTCGAATCGAGGAGGCGCAACGGGTTCGTCTCCAGGCGAAGCCGCTCGAGCTCCGGCAGGGCGTCGGCATGGCGGCGGAAGTAGGCCGCGAGCTCGGCGACGTACGCCGGGCTGCAGGCCGGGTCGCCGATCGAATTGAGGAGCACCTCGACGTCGGTCAGGCCTGCGTCGAGGTAGAAGCGAGCACCCAACTCGATCAGCTCGGCGTCGACGGCCGGCCCCGCGTTGCCGATCGCCTCGACGTCCCACTGCCAGAACTGGCGATAACGGCCGGCCTGGGGCCGGTCGTAGCGGAACATCGGCCCGAGCAGGGCCAGCTTCACGGGCTGCGGCCAGGTCTGCATGCCGTGCTCGACGTAGGCGCGGCAGATCCCGGCCGTCGCCTCGGGGCGCAGCGCCCAGCGCTCGCGCTCCTCGCCGCGGCTCGGTGTCACCCGGAAGAGCTCCTTCTCCACGACATCGGTGATCTCGCCGATGCCGCGTTCGAAGACGGCCCCCTGTTCGAAGAGCGGCGTCTCCATCTCGCGGTAGCCATAGCGGGCGGCGAGGTCGCGGGCGATCCGCTCGAGGCGGGCGAACGGAACCCGATCGGCCGGGAGGAGGTCGCGGGTGCCCCGGGGGGCGCGGAAGGTGGGCATCGGTGGCAGTCTACCGGGCCGCGGCGGGGTCTTCCGGCCGCCCCGCCGCCCGGCTCCGATCCCGCCGCGCGCGGGCGGCCTCAGCCCAGGTCGCGTTGGACCGAAAGAACGTCTTTGACCTGCTCGAGGCGACCCATGACCCGGGCCAGCTGGGAGACGGAGGCGACCTGGAGCGTCGCCACCACGATCGCCGTGTGGTCCTGGGTGACCGACATGTTCGCCGCGACGATGTTGACCTTGCTCTCGGCGACGGCGCCCGCGATGTCGTTGAGGAGCCCGGTCCGGTCGTGGGCCTCGACCCGGATCGCGATCGGGTAGGTCTGCGCCGGTGCGGCCTCCCACTCGACGTCGATGAGGCGGGCCACCTCGCGCTCGTTCACGACCGTCGGGCAGCGGTTGAGGTGGACCGTCACGCCCTTGCCCCGCGTGATGAAGCCGACGATCGGGTCGCCGGGGATCGGGTGGCAGCATTTCCCGAACCGGACGAGGAGGTCCCCCACCCCCTTGACCCGGACGCCGCCTGCGCGGGCCTGGGCCGGTGCGGTGGCCGGCAGGGCGAGCTGCCCGTCGTCGACGACGCCGAGCCGCATCACGACCGACTGCGCCGAGATCGCCCCGTAGCCGATCGCCGCATAGAAGTCGTCGAGCGAATCCTGCCCCTGGTGCTTCGCCGCCTCGAGGAGCCGGTCGTGGCCGATCGCGGCGGGCGTCGTCCGGGCCAGTCGCTTGAGCTCGCGCTCGAGGGCTTCCTTGCCGTGGACGATGTTCTCGTCGCGGTCCTTCTTCTTGAACCACTGGCGGATCTTTTCGCGAGCGTGCGAGGTCCGGACGATCGCCATCCAGTCGCGCGATGGGCCGTGCTCGGCCTTCGTCGTCACGATCTCCACGATGTCGCCGTTCTGTAGCCGGTAGTCGAGCGGGACGAGGCGGTTGTTCACCTTCGACCCGATCGTCCGGTGGCCGACGTCGGTGTGGATGCGATAGGCGAAGTCGAGCGGCGTGGCGCCCGCCGGCAGGTCCTTGATGTCGCCCTTCGGGGTGAAGACGAACACCTGGTCCTGGAAGATGTCGAGCCTGATCCCCTCGACGAACTCCTGCGCGTCGGAGACCTCGCGCTGCCAGTCCATCAGCTGGCGAAGCCAGGCAAGCTTCGCGTCGTACTCGCGCTCGGCGCGCGAGCCCTCCTTGTAGCGCCAGTGGGCCGCGATCCCCACCTCGCTCACGGCGTGCATGGCGTGGGTCCGGATCTGGATCTCGAGGGGCTTGCCGTCGAGGGCGATCACGGCCGTGTGGAGGCTCTGGTACCCGTTCAGCTTGGGGACCGCGATGTAGTCGTCAAACTGGTTCGGGATCGGCTTCCAGAGGCTGTGGACGACGCCGAGCGCCGCGTAACAGTCGCGCACCTCGTCGACGAGGAGGCGGATGGCGTAGACGTCGTAGATCTCGCCGAAGGCCGCCGCCTTGCGCTGCATCTTCTTCCAGATGCTGTACAGGTGCTTGGGGCGACCGTTGAGGTCGGCCGTGATGCCGGCCTTCTCGAGCTCGGGCGTGAGGAGAGCGATGGCCCGATCGACGTAGGTCTCGCGGTGCTGGCGCCGCGTGTCGAGGTTCGCGGCGAGCTCTCGGTAGCGCTCGGGGTCGAGCGCCTTGAAGGAGAGGTCCTCGAGCTCCCACTTCACCTGCCAGATCCCCAGCCGCTCCGCGAGCGGCGCGTAGATCTCCATCGTCTGGCGGGCGATCCGCTGCTGCTTCTCCAGGGGCAGCCCGCCGAGCGTCCGCATGTTGTGGAGCCGGTCGGCGAGCTTGATGAGGACGACCCGGATGTCCTGGGCCATCGCCAGGAGCATCTTCCGGATGTTCTCGGCCTGCCGCTCTTCGTGCGAGTGGGTGGAGAACCTGGAGAGCTTCGTGACGCCGTCGACGAGCTGGGCCACTTCCGGGCCGAAACGCTCCTCGATGTCGGAGAGGCCGTACTCGGTATCCTCGGGCACGTCGTGCAGGAGCGCCGCAGCGATGGCGGACGTATCGAGGCCGAGCTCCGCGAGCGTGAGGGCCGCCGCGATCGGATGCGTGACGTAGGGCTCGCCGGTCGCGCGCACCTGGCCCTCGTGGGCGACGACGGCGAAGTCGAGGGCGCGCGCGACGGCCTCGCGATCGGCGCCCGGCGAGTGGACGACCACCGCCTCCAGGAGCTCGCGCCGCAGGACGGGCAGGGGGCGGTCGTCAGCGCGCCCGCGGCGACCGGCAGGGGCGCGCCGGCGCTTCAGCGCCGGCGGTTCGGCCGACGAGGGAGCGGCGGCGGGGAGCTGCTCGAGGGACATCGGTCGGGCGAGGATAGCAGGGCCGTCACGCTCAGCCACGCAGGGTCGCGGGGCGTACCGCCTGCGCGGCGGTCAGGACGGCTCCGGACCGCTCCATCCCGCAAAGCCGCGCTCTGCGAGGAGCCGCTCGGCGACGGCCCGCTCGTTCCACGCCAGCTCGCGGTCGGCGTAGAGGATCCCACGCTCGTGGCCCTTGCCGGCGAGGAGCACGACGTCACCCGGACGAGCCCGCGCGAACGCCACCCGGATCGCGGCCTCGCGGTCGGCAACCAGGAGGAGGTCCTCGCCGCGGCGCCGGCCGGCGGCCTCCGCGCCCTCCGCGATCTGCTCGAGGATCGCCCCGGGATCCTCGCCACGGGGATCCTCGTCGGTCGCGATCACGAGGCGGCAGCGCTCGCCGGCCACGCGACCCTGGATCGCCCGTTTCGCCACGTCGCGCTCGCCGGCCGAACCGAAGACCGCGATGAGCCCGCCCCCCGGGCCCGCGAGCGGAGCGAGGGCGTCGAGCGCGGTGGCCAGCGCGGCCGGGGTGTGGGCGTAGTCCACGACGACGAGGAAGGGCTGCCCACGGTCCAGGCGCTCCATCCGTCCCCGGACGCCCCGGAAGCCGGCGAGCCCGCCGCGGACCGCCTCCGGATCGAGGCCGAGTAGCTCGCCGAGGGCGACGACGGCGAGCGCGTTGTGGACATTGAAGCGGCCCAGGAGCGGCAGCGTCACGGCGACGGCGCCGCGCGGCGTGATCACCCGGGCCCGGATCCCGCCGGGCGTCTCGTCGACGGCGGTCGCGCGGACGTCGGCGCCGCTGCCGGTCCCATACGTCAGCACGGTGGCGCCGGCGGCGCGTGTCGCGGCGACGAAGACGTCCGCGCTGGGGTCGTCGAGGTTCACGATGCCGCCCCGGGGCCATGGCCGGCCACCCGGCAGCGACGCCGGCTTCGAAGGGGGCCCCGCCGCGACGGCGAGCCGCTCGAACAGGGAGCGCTTGGCGGCGCGGTACGCCTCGAACGTCCCGTGGAACTCGAGGTGCTCGTGGGTCAGGTTGGTGAGGACCGCGACGTCGTAGGGGATCTCCCCTACCCGCTCCAGCGCCAGGCCGTGCGAGGTCGACTCGACGACGGCCGCCGCGTCGCCGGCCCGGACCATCGCGCGAAGAGCGCGCTGCAGCTCGGGCGCCTCGGGCGTCGTGACATGGGCCGGTGTGCTGGCCCGGTGCGGGCCGACCTTCTGCTCGGCCGTGCTGACGAGCCCGGTCCGGACCCCGGCCGCCTCGAGTGCCGCGACCGCCATGCCCGCCGTCGTCGTCTTGCCGTCCGTCCCGGTGACGCCGATCACGCCGAGCTGGCGGCCCGGGTCGTCGTGCCACCAGGCGGCCGCCACCGCGAGGGCGAGCTGGCTCCGGTCGACGACCAGCTGGATCGCCGCCCCCGCGTCTTCGACGGCGTGCTCGACCACGACGACCACCGCGCCGCGCGCCACGGCCTGGCCGACGAACGCGTGGCCGTCGGCGTGGGCGCCGGGAACGGCGACGAAGACGCTGCCGGGAACGACCCGCCGCGAGTCGTAGACGATCCCGTGGACGGCGCATGTGCGCGCGTCCGGCGCGACCTCGCCGCGAATCCGCCCGGCGGCGGCCAGGCGCTCGAGCAGCCCGCCGAGCGGGCGGGGGCCCACCGGCTCCGCGGCCGCAAGCGCCCCCAGCAGAGCGGCGTCGTCCCGCAGCGCGGCGTCGTCCTGCGCCGGGCCCCGGTCCGTCACCCCGCCGGCCCCTTCGACCGCCCGGTCGAATGCCGGACGGCGCCCGGCACAGCCCGCACCGCCCGGGCAACCCGTTGCGCACCGCTGGCGACGGCGTGACGGCGTCCCCGCAGGACGCGCTCGTGCGCCCCGGCGAGCTCGATCCAGCACCCGCCGAACGACTGCTTGAACCTGAGCAGCCCGTACGTCGGCTCGCCGGGCAGCGGCTCGCGGCGCGCCCCGCGGACGTCGACCCCGCCGAGGTCCAGCTCGGTGCGGCCTTCGCGGGCAGCCAGCTGAAGGGCTCGCCACAGGATCAGGCCCATGGTGCCCGGGTAGGTAGAGCGGAGGCCGGCGACGTCCGCGGAGTGACTGTAGGTGAGGCGGCTGCCGTGGCGGTAGAAGACCGCGGCGCCGACAAGCTCGTCCTCCAGGCCCCGCCCCTCGAGAAGCAGGAGATGCCCCGCGTCGAGCGCGGCGCGCCACCAGGCGAGGGCCGCGAGCCGGCTGCCCGCGCTGAAGCCGCGGCGCTCGCCGGTCGCCACCAGGAGGTCGTGGAACCGGGAGAACGCCCCCTCGGCGGCGTCCAGGAGGCGGTCCGGGGGTGGTGCCTCGATGCCGGGACCCGGTTCGTTGCCCGCGAGGCGGTCGTAGCGCTGGATGCGCAGCCCCCGGCGCTCGGCCGCGAGAAGCTGCTGGCGCGTCTTCGGAGCGATTCGCGCGAGGAGCGTCGCCTCGTCGGCGCCGGGGGCGATCGGGACGCCGACCCGGTGGCGCGAGGGGACGATCTCCTCCACCTGCCGGAACCCCAGCCCGGCCAGAAGAGCCGGGAAGCCCGTGGCGGCCGGGACCTCGGGGTCCGCCACGACGACGTCGAACCCGGCGTCGCGGGCCCAGGCGGCGATCGCCACGAGCCGACCGGCCACCGCCTCCGGCCCGGCCCCCGCAGCCACGGGGCCGCGCGGCACGTAGGCGCGGCCGCCACCGAGGAGGCGCCGGCGGCGGCCCAGGACGAGCGCGAGGGACCCGTCGTCGAGGACCAGGTGGTGCGGCGTGGCTCCCATCCGCTCTCGATGGAGCCCCCATGCCAGCGACTGCTGCACGTCGCCGCCCGGCACGTCCACGACCCGGCCATCCCAGGAGGCGAGCTCCTCCGGCACAGCCTCGCGGACCACGTGCAGGGCCGGGATCCCGGTTCCCGGGCGCGTCGCCATGGCCGTCATCCCGCCTCGGCGGCGTCGCCGGCGACCGACTCCTGGGCTCCGGTTCCCGACCCGCGGCCCAGCCCCGCCCGCGACCGCGCCCAGCGGACGCGCGCCTGCTGGGCGGTCTCGTAGAGGCGCCGGCCGACCGGGTCGAGAACGAGATCCCAGCCCCCGACGTAGCGGATCTCGCGGCCGCCAAAGCCGGCCTTGAAGTGGGCGATGCCGGGGTGCGCGAGCCCCCACAGGTCGTAGGCTGCCGCTCCCTCCTCGCGGGAGCGCCGGATCGCCTCCCATTTGAGGAGGTAGTTGGCCCGCAGGTCCGCCCCGGACGCCGTCATGCCGCCGTAGGGCTCGACGACCCGGCGCCCGCAGCGCACGAGGAAGAGGCTCGCCAGGGGCGCCCCGTCCGGACCGACGGCGAAGAGGACGCGGGCTCGACCCGCCGGCCGGAAGGCCTCGTAGACGTCGCGGTAGGCCTGCTCGATTCGGATCAGGAAGCCGGCCCGGGCGGCGGTCTCGCGGTAGATCTCGTAGAAGGGCCCGATCGGGTCGCCCGGCAGCTCGACGACGGTCACCCCGCCCGCGCGCGCCTTGTTCACGTACTGGCGCCACTTCCTGCGGAGGTCCGACCAGATCGCATCCTCATCGCCGGCGAGGTCGATGACCCGGCTCGAGGGTGGCTGCACCGAGGGCGCCGCCGTCCATCCCGCGGCGGCGAGCCCTGCCCGCAACGCCCCATCGGGATCGTGCGGGCCGTCCGCCTCGACCTCGGGGTCGATCCGCAGGTGCGAGACGCGGCCGAGGTCCGCCCGGGCGGCCCGGATCGCCGCGGTCAGCTCCCCCACCGCCTCCGCCGTCCACGACTCGGCGACGGGCCCGCGGGGCGCGTACGCCAAGGCCCACGGGAGGGGGCGGGGGCGGCGCAGGAGGAGCTGCATCCCGATCTGCGTGCCCGGAGCACCGGCGACGACGCGCCGCGGCGACCAGCCGTTCGCCGCCTTCACCCGGCTCCAACCGTCCAGCTGGAGGTATGAGCCGTGCTCGGTCCGCTCGACGAACGCGTCCCACGCGGCGGCATCGCGGAGGAGATCGCCGGGCCCGGTCACCCGGCGCTCCGGCCGAGGCCCGACCGGACGAGGCGGACCGTTACGCCCAGCTCCGGGACGCGCAGCAGGGCGGCGAGGCCCAGGTAGACGGCAATCCCGAGAAGCCCGACGCCGCCGAGGGCGAGCACCGAGGGCACGATACCGGGGTCGGTCCCGAGGGAGCCATCGACGAGGTCATAGGCACGATCGGCGACGAGCCCGGCGGCGATCGCGGCCGCGAGGTACCAGAGATGGGCGCGGCCGAGCCGCAGCAGGCCGAAGCCGGCGTGGCGCCAACGGAAGGCGACCAGGAGGAGCGCCGCCTCCACCCACGAGGCGCCGGTGACGCCCAGGGCCAGGCCCAGGATCCCGAGGCGGCCCACCAGGAGCGTTGCCGTGCCCACGGCGACCACCACCGAGACCAGCGCGGCGCCCACCGGGATCCACGTGTTGCGGGCGGCGAAGAAGGCGCGCGAGAGGACGATGATGACGGCCTCCGTCGGGAGCGCGGCAAGGAACCCGAAGAACGCCGCCCCCGTCAGGGCGATCCCCGCCTCGTCAACGCGCCCGAAGTCGATGACAAGGCCAACGACCTGGACCGCGACGCCCGCGGCGATGCACGCCACGGGCAGCATCGCGAAGCCCAGAAGCCGGAGGGCGCGGGTCACGAGTGCCACGTACTCGTCGATCTCGCCGGCTGCGACACGCTGGGAGAGCGCCGGGAGCGCGACGATGCCGAGAGGGTACGCGATCGTGCCGAGCGGGATCTGGAAGATCGTGAACGCCAGCGCGAAGGCGCCGATGGCGCCCGCGGCGAGCGTGGAGCCGAGCGTGGTCAGGAGGAGGAGGGTCAGCTGGCTGCCGGCGAGGCCGATGGCCCGCGGCCCGAGCAGGAGCAGCGTCCGCCGTGCCTCCCGGTCGCGGAGGTCCACCGCCCGCGTGTAGCGGAAGCCGACGCCTCGGAAGACCGGGGCCAGCTGCACGAGGAGAGTCGCTGCGGCGCCGGCGACCGTACCCCACGCCAGGCCGGCCAGGCCGAAGTGCGGGACGAGCGTCAGGGCGGCGACGATGATCACCACGTTGTAGACGATCGGCGCCATGACCGAGGCCGCGAAGCGCCCGGCGGAGTTCAGGATGCTCGTCGCCACGGCCGACAGGGCGAGGAAGATCGGGCTGAGGAGGAGGACGCGGGTCAGGTCCACCAGGCGCGGGAGGTCGGCGGCGTCGAACCCCGGCGCGATGAGCGGCGCGAGGATGGGCGCCGCGACGAACATCACGACAAGGAGGGCCGCCAGGACGAGCATGAGCATGGTGGCCATGGTGGAGACGACCCGCCAGGCCCGGTCCCGCTCGCCGGTGGCGACGAGCGCCGCGATCGTCGGGATCACGGCCGAGCCCAGGGCGCCGGCGGCCACGAGCTGGAAGAGGAGGTCGGGGATCCGGAAGGCCGCGACGTAGATGTCGAGCTCGCGGCCGATCCCGAGGCTCGCCGCGATCACCGCCACCCGGACCCAGCCGAGGAGCCGCGAGACGAAGAGGGCCCCGGTGACGACCATCCCCGCCCGGGCCAGATCGCGCGCGGCGCCGCTCATCGCGGCCCGGCTTCCCCGGCCCGCGGATGGGCGCGGCGGTAGACGCTGCGCAGGCGACCCGGGGCGACGTGGGTGTAGACCTGCGTCGTCGCCAGGTCGGCGTGCCCCAGGAGCTCCTGCACGACGCGCAGGTCCGCGCCGCCATCGAGGAGGTGCGTCGCGAAGGAATGGCGGAGGGTGTGCGGCGTGGCATCGTCCGGCAGGCCGGCCCGCACCGCCGCCCGATGCAGCCTGTAGTGGATCCCCCGCACGCCGAGCGGCGCCCCCCGGTGGTTGATGAAGAGCGCGTCAAAGCGACGCGCCGCGTCGCCGCCGCGCGCGAGGAGGGCGGGCCGGCCGTCGGCGAGGTAGGCCCCCAGCGCCGATCGAGCGGGTCGGCCCAGGAGACCGATCCGCTCCTTGCGGCCCTTGCCGGCCACCCGGATCTCGCCGCGGGCGAGGTCCAGGGCGCCGAGGCGCGCGCCGGCCAGCTCCGAGATCCGCAGCCCCGCCGCATACGCGGTCTCCACCAGGGCCACGTCGCGCAGGGCCAGGGCGTGCCGGAGCAGAGCGGCCGCGGAGGGCGACCGCGGCGGCGACCCCGGTCCGGCCTCGGGCGCGGCGGCAGCCTCGTCGCCGACCGCGTCCAGGAGCCGTTCTACCTCCTCGATCGCGAGGACGGCCGGCAGCCGGTGCGGGCGGCGGGGCGTCGCGAGGGCCGCCCACGGGTCCGCGCCCAGGAGACCCGTCCGGCGAGCCCAGCGGTAGAGCGAGCGGATCGCGGCGAGGCGCTGGGCCACGGTGGTGCGGGCGTGTCCCTCCGTGAGCTCGGCGAGGTACCGGCGGAGCGCCGCGCGATCGGGCGCCCGCCAGTCGAGGCCCGCGCCGTCGAGCCAGGCGAGGTATGCCGCCAGCGCCGTTGCATAGGCCCGTCGGGTGTGCGGAGACGCGTCGCGGGCGGCGAGGCTCGCGAGGTAGCGCTCGAGGGCCTCCTCGCCGTTCACGCCGGGCGCGCCGCCCGGGACCGCGAGGCCCCCGTCCGTCGCCGGCGGCCCGTCGAGCCCGGTGAGCGCCCCTTCGCTCCCCCGCGGCCGCCGCGGGCCGGGCGCTGGAGCGCCGCCGGGTCCGGCGTTCCGCCGGCGATGCGGCGTCCCGGCTCGATGGTCTCACCGGTGAGCGGCACCGTGGCGCCGCAGCCGAGGCACAGGGCGGCGTTGGCAGCCGCCCGGACCAGCGGCCCGCCATCGGGCTCGTGGACCGGGCCGAGCGGCTCCCGCGAGGTGGTGAACCGGCAGTTCGGGTAGCGCGAGCAGCCCCAGAAGACGGAGCTCGTCCGACGGGCGCGTCGCGCGACGAGGCGTCCCTCCCGGCAGGACGGGCAGGCCACCTCGAAGGGAAGCTGGTCGGGTGGCGGCGGGCCATCCTTCTTGATATAGGAACACGCGGGGTAGCGGTTGCAGCCGACAAAGGGCCCGAAGCGCCCGCGCTTCGCGACGAGCTCGCCGCCGTCCGTCGCCCCGCACGTGGGACAGGCCTCGCCGGTGCCCGGCAGTGCCGGGATCTCGGGCTCCTCCCCGGGGATCGGCCGCGATTCCTTGTGCTCCGGGAAGAGCGAGCAGGCGAGGAAGCGACCGTTGCGGCCCAGCCGGATCACCATGGGGTGACCCTGCGAGCAGGCCTCGTCCGTGGGCTCGGTGGTGAAGTCCGCCCGTTTCAGCTCGCGGCGCTTCTCGTCCACCCGCGCGCGGAATGGCCCGTAGAACGCCGCCAGGAGCGGCACCCAGGCGCGCTCGCCGCGGGCGACCTCGTCCAGCTCCTCCTCCATGCGGGCCGTGAACGCGAGATCGACGTACTCGCCGAAATGACCGACGAGGAGATCGGTGACCACCTCGGCGACCGGCTCCGGGTGGAGCCGCCGCTCGCGGACCGCGACGTAGCCGCGATCGACGATCGTGGAGATCGTCGCCGCGTACGTGGACGGACGGCCGATCCCGTTCTCCTCGAGGGCCTTGACCAGGCTGGCCTCCGTGTAGCGCGGCGGCGGCTCGGTGAAGTGCTGCGTCGGGACGACCGCCGCGACCGTCGTGGCGTCGCCGACGGCGAGCGGCGGAAGGGTGCGCTCTGCGTCGTCCTCGCCCTCGTCGCGACCCTCCGTGTAGACCGCGGCGAAGCCGTCGAAGAGCGTCCGGGTGGCGGTCGCCCGGAGCCCGTAGGGACCGGCTGCCAGGTCGACGGTGGTGGTCTCGAGCTCCTTCTCCTTCATCTGGCTGGCGAGGGCGCGCTGCCAGATCAGGCGGTAGAGGCGCGACTCGTCGCGGCCCAGGACCGCCGCGATCGCTTCTGGATCGCGGGTGAACGAGGTCGGCCGGATCGCCTCGTGCGCCTCCTGGGCGCTCCGCGACTTCGTCCGGTAGACGCGGCCCTTCGGCATCGTGTAGGCGGCTCCGAAGCGCGCGGCGATCACCTGGCGGGCCTCCCCGAGGGCCTGGCCGGCGATCTTGACCGAGTCGGTCCGCATGTAGGTGATCAGCCCGACGTGTCCTTCGGGCGTCGCCACGCCCTCGTACAGGCGCTGGGCGATCGCCATCGTGCGCTTCGGGCTGAAGCCGAGCTTGCGGCTCGCTTCCTGCTGGAGCGTCGAGGTCGTGAACGGCGGCGCCGGGCTCCGCTTGCTCTTCTTCGTCCCGACCTCGGTGACCAGCGGGCGGCTCGCCCGCAGGGCCCGGACGTGCGCGTCGGCCGTGGCACCGTCGCCGATCTCCGGCTTCGCCCCGTCGATCCGGACGAGGTCGGCGTCGAGCGGCGTGCCGTCCGGGGCGACGAGGCTCGCCACGATCGTCCAGTACTCGCGGGCGACGAAGCCCCGGATCTCCCGCTCGCGCTCGACGACGAGGCGCACGGCGACCGACTGGACCCGCCCGGCCGAGAGGCCCGAGCGCACCTTCCGCGAGATGAGGGGGCTCAGGGTGTACCCCACGAGGCGATCGACGATCCGGCGCGCCTGCTGCGCATCGACGAGATCGCGGTTGATCTGCCGGGGATGGGCGAACGCGTGCCGGATTGCCGGCTCCGTGATCTCGCTGAAGGTGACCCGCGCCAGCTTGTCGGCCGGGAGCGCCGCCGCCTCCGCCACGTGCCAGGCGATCGCCTCGCCCTCGCGGTCGAGGTCGGTGGCGAGGAAGATCCGGTCGGCCGATCGCGCCGCCCGCTCGATCGCGCTGACGTGCCGCCGCGATCGCTCGTCCGGGATCACGTACTGGGGCGCGAAGTCGTGCTCCACGTCCACGCCGAACTTCCCCTTCCCGGGATTCTCCGGCAGGTCGCGCACGTGGCCGTAGGAGGCGAGCACGGCGTAGTCCGGCCCGAGATAGCGCTCGATCGTCTTGGCCTTCGCAGGCGACTCGACGATGACGAGGTTTCGACTCATGGCGCCCGAGTCTAGCACCGGGATCCGGCGATCCGGCGCTTCGCGGCTTCGCCGCCGCGCGTGCGCCGGCGCACACGACAACCCTGTTGGCCGCCGCCGGGCGCCGCGGGGGCGCCGCCGGTCAGAGCTCGTTGAGGAGGTGGATGACGGCGTCGCGGATCACGGTCACCGACGCCAGCAGGGGAACGTGCCTGCCGACACCTGACGATCGTCACGGGTGGCCACCCGTCGCACGGCGGACGGCGGCGATCGCGCGGACGCCGTCGAGGGGTCCGGCCAGGCGATAGCGGCCGAAGGCCCCAGCCACCAGCCCCTCCTCCTCGAGGCGCGTCAGGACAGCGAGGACCGTGGCGCCGGCGAGGTCGGTGCCACCGACGAGCCCGTCGGCCGTCGCGGACCCGCGCAGGAGATGGCGCACCACGGCCTCCTCCGCGGGCCCGAGCCGGGCCACGATGGCCCCGGCGTCTGGCTGTGACGACTCGCTCCGCTCGCGGCGCAGCCGCCGCACGTCGAGAAGCGTCGCGTACCCGAGGTCCTCGACGAGCTCGTCGGTCCCGGCGACAAGCCGGGCCTCCCCCGCGTGCTCGCGCAGCAGGCGGTTGCACCCGACGGCCTGGGCGCGGTCGAGCGGCCCGGGAACGGCGAACACGGCGCGGCCCTGCTCCATCGCCCAGCTCGCCGTGATGAGGGCGCCGCTCCGCTCTCCCGCCTCCACGACGACCGTCGCATCGGCCAGGCCGGCGATGATCCGGTTGCGCCGCGGGAAGCTCGCCGGTCGCGGCCGCACGTCGGGCGGCAGCTCGGCGATCACCGCCCCGCCCGTGCGCACGATCTCGCGGGCCAGGACCTCGTGCGCCAACGGGTAGAGGTGCGCGTGGCCGCTGCCGAGGACCGCCACCGTGATCCCCTGCGCGAGGAGCGCGCCGGCGTGCGCCGCTCCGTCGATGCCCACCGCGAGCCCCGAGACCACCGTCGCGCCCACGGCCGCGAGGACGCCGCCGATTCGCGCCGCCGTCCGCCGTCCGTCGTCCGTCGGACGTCGCGTCCCCACGACCGCCACCACGCGCGGCGTTTCGAGCGCGGCGGCGTCGCCCGTGACGAACAGGACCGGGGGCGTCAGCTCGATCTCGCGGAGGCGGCGAGGATATCCGGCATCCTCGGCGGTGAGCGCCTCGATCCCCAGCTCGGCGAGTCGGGCGAAGAGCGAGCCCGCCCCAGCGCGGGCCGGACCGATCCGGCCGGCGAGCCCGGGATCCATGGTGAGGCCCTCGCCCGCGACGGCGGCCGCCAGTCGTGCCGGTCCGCCCGGGCCGGCGGCCACCGCGAGGGCCTGGCGGCCGCCGCCGAACGCCCGCAGGAGCGCGCCGAACGTGACCGGCCCGATCCCCTCGACAGCGGCCAGGACGATCCAGGCCTCGCGCTCGGAGAGTCGGGAGGGCGGGGTGCGAACCGGGTCCCGGCGAGCCGCGTCCGGACGCGGGCCGGCGGCACGCAGGCCGGGGACGTCGGCGCCGCCGCCCGCTCGCCCGACCTCCGCCGCCCCCAGCGGTCCGCCGCGTCCGATCCCGAGCATCGTCAGGCCGCCCCGTGGGCGAGGCTCACCCGCTTCTCTGCGGGGGGACGGTAGCGGGCCGCCTCCTCGAGATGCTCGACGGCGACGCGATCCGCCTCCGCGAGGTCCGCGATCGTACGGGCGACCCGCACGAGGCGTTCCGTGGCGCGGGCGGTCATCCCGGCCGCGTCGGCGAGCGCGATGGCCCGCCGCTCCGCACGGGCGTCGAGCGCCGCCGCGGCCCGCAGCGCGCGGCCGCGCAGCCGGCCGTTCAGCACGGCTCGCGCAGCGACCTGGCGCGCGCGGCATGCTCCAACGCGCGCTCGAACGGTCTCCGACGATTCCGGAACCTCCGCACGGAACAGCTCGCGCGGGGCCACGCGCGGTACGCCGACCCACAGGTCGATGCGGTCGCGCAGCGGTCCCGAGATCCGCCCCCGGTACCGCTCCGGAACGCCGGTCGGGCACGTGCAGCGGCCGGTCGGGTCCGCGTCCCAGCCGCACGGACACGGGTTCATCGCCGCCACGAGCTGGAACCGCGCGGGGAAGGTGACCGCGCGCCCGACCCGGGCCACGCTCACCCGCCCTTCCTCGAGCGGCTGGCGGAGCGCCTCGAGCGAGGAGCGGTCGAACT